>Ga0101943_1000114_pt1 | contig 219867 bp, 203 predicted proteins | sample DewCreD2012metaG_5_FD_75244 | JGI IMG/M metagenome (GOLD analysis project Ga0101943, IMG submission 75244) | Hot spring sediment bacterial and archeal communities from British Columbia, Canada, to study Microbial Dark Matter (Phase II) - Dewar... ... | reverse complement strand
GGGAGGTGGGCGGAGCGGAGGTTGAAGGGTTTTGCCGAGGTGCAGGAGGTGTTGGAAGGGATGCTTCGGGAAAGGTATGCCCCCCGTACACAGACGCTTACACATAAATCTTGACACGACCTCCCTGGCATGGATACAGCGCATCAGGCTTAGCAAATGAACGCTGTGATGGCCGTTGCTAAAACGGTAGCAGGTGCGATGCGAGAAGGCAGTGGTATGCCGTCGTTGGTGTTGCCGCCGTCCTGTAAACTGTTACCGGACTGTTTACCGAGCTTTCGTGCGACGGCGCTGGCGATCGACAGTGCAGCTCAGTTGCGTGGACGCGGGAGATAGCCCAGATACGCACCGAGGTCCGAATGGGCATTTGTGACCGAGTTGAGGCAAGCTGTCGAGCCGATGGTAACAGCCGGACTGACCCAGATACGGCAGCGACGAGCATACAGATACGAAATAGGCCGTGAGCTATATCACGCCATAGAGATAGAGTAGGAATTCCCGCTGGAGGAGGACGTTGCCGGCCCCTGAGGCACCCCTGCCCGAACGCGCCATCGACAGCCGCCACCTGTATCGCGGCCGCATCCTCAACCTGCGTCTGGACACAGTGGAGCTGCCCCGCGGGGGCACCGCCCAGCGCGAGATCGTGGAGCACGGCGACGTGGCCGCCATCGTGCCGATCGACCATCTCGGGAACGTAGTGCTGGTACGTCAGTTCCGGCTGGCCGTCGGCAGCGATCTGCTGGAAGTGCCAGCGGGTGGCATCGATCCCGGCGAGACGCCGGAGGAGGCGGCCCAGCGGGAGCTAGCCGAGGAGACGGGCCTCCGTGCCCGCCAGCTGCGCCGGCTGGGCGGCTTCTACGTCTCTCCGGGCTACACCAGCGAGTTCATCCACGTCTTCCTGGCACAGGGGCTTGAGCCGACCAGCGTGACCGCCGACCCGGACGAGGACATCGTCGTCGAAAGGGTGCAGCTCTCCAGGTCATTGGAGCTGATACGGGAGGGAGCCATCCGCGACGCCAAGAGCATCGTCGGGCTGTTATGGGCAGGCCGAGAGCTTGGCCTGCTCGTTGAAGCTAAGAGGGGCGGACATTAGAATGTCTTTGGCTGTCGAGGTTTGGGAAACGGACGACAACTTTCCCTCGGGGCCCGTGACCTCTCGTTCGGAGGTTTCTGACGATGGCACAACGCCAGGCCGTCTTCCCCCCTCACCGCTTGGGGATCGCCGCCACCCTGCGCCGCGACACCTGGTGGCTGGAGCCGTTGCTCTTCGCCATTGGCCTCGTCGCCTTCTTCGGATATCTTTCCGTCTCCGCCTTTCTGGACCGGTGGGCATTCGAGATCGGCCCCTATCATTCGCCTGTTTTTGAGTTCGGCCCCTTCATCTTCCTCGAAGACAAGCTCAAGGAAGGCTTCGGCCCGTGGTTCCTGTCCCCCGCCTTCATCATTCTGTGGGGGCCAGCGGGGTTCCGCCTGACCTGCTATTACTTCAGGAAGGCGTATTACCGGGCCATCTTCTGGGCGCCACCCGCATGCGCCGTGGGCGACTTGCCTACGCGCTATCACGGCGAAACACGGTTCCCGTTCCTGCTGCAGAACCTGCACCGCTACTTCATGTACGTTGCCCTCGTGCTGGTATGGTTCCAGTGGGCGAATGCCATACGCGGGTTCCACGACCCTGACGAAGGCTGGGGGATAGGGCTGGGGTCGGTCTTCTTGGTCGTCGACTCTGCCTTGCTTTCCCTCTACCTGTTCTCCTGTCATGCCCTGCGGCACCTGGTGGGCGGCGGCCTGGACTGCTTCTCCTGCTCGCGCTGGAACATGGTGCGCAAGCGGGGCTGGGACGTTGTTAGCCGCTTGAACGCGAATCACGGTCTGTGGGCATGGCTGAGCCTGTTCAGCGTTGCCTTGACCGACGTCTACATACGCCTGGTGGCCAACGGCCACATCACGGACCCCAACACCTGGAACAGTTTCTAGGGGGTGGAGGCAGTGCCCGGCTACGAAGTGCACGAATACGACGTCCTGGTGGTGGGCGCCGGCGGTGCCGGCCTGCGGTCCGCCATCGCCGCTGCCGAGGAGGGCGCCCGCACGGCCGTAGTCTGCAAGTCCCTCCTGGGGAAGGCCCACACGGTCATGGCCGAGGGTGGCATTGCCGCTGCCCTGGGCACCGTGGACCCCGATGACAACTGGCGCGTCCACTTCCGCGATACCATGCGCGGCGGCAAGCTGATGAACGACTGGCGCATGGCCATGATCCATGCCCAGGAGGCGCCCGAGCGGGTGCTGGAGCTGGAGCGCTGGGGCGCTGTCTTCGACCGCACCAAGGACGGCCGCATCCTGCAGCGGCCCTTCGGCGGCCATCGCTATTCCCGCCTGGCCCATGTGGGGGACCGCACCGGCCTGGAGATGATCCGCACCTTGCAGCAGAAAGCTGTGTCTCTCGGCATCGACGTCTTCATGGAGACCACCGTCAGTCGAATCCTGACCGACGCCGGCCGAGTGGCCGGGGCCGTGGCCTACCGTCGCGAGTCGGGGGAGTTGCTGGTCTTCCGCGCCCGGGCAGTGGTGCTGGCCACAGGCGGTGTGGGCAAGTGCTACAAGATAACATCCAACTCCTGGGAGTACACCGGCGATGGCCATTCCCTGGCCTACTGGGCCGGCGCCGACCTGCTGGGCATGGAGTTCGTCCAGTTCCACCCTACCGGGATGGTCTGGCCGCCCAGCGTCCGGGGCATCCTGGTCACCGAGGGCGTGCGCGGCGAGGGCGGGGTGCTGCTCAATAACAGGGGCGAGCGCTTCATGTTCAACTACATACCCGACTACTACCGTGCCGAAACGGCAGAGACCGTCGAGGAGGCCGACCGCTGGTACACCGACAAGCGCAACAACCGTCGCCCGCCGGAGCTACTGCCCCGGGACGTGGTAGCCCGCGCCATCAATTCCGAGATCAAGGCGGGGCGTGGCTCGCCCCACGGCGGCGTATTCCTGGACATCGCGACCCGCATGGGCAGGGAGCAGATCCTGCGCAAGCTGCCCGGCATGTACGAGCAGTTCCTGCGCCTGGCCGACGTGGACATCACCAAGGAGCCCATGGAGGTAGGGCCCACCATGCACTACATCATGGGCGGGGTGCGGGTGGACCCGGAGACCGCCGCCACGACCGTCCCCGGCCTCTACGCAGCCGGGGAGGTGGCCGCTGGCCTGCACGGCGCCAATCGCCTCGGCGGCAACTCCCTCTCCGACTTGCTGGTGTTCGGACGCCGCGCGGGCCTCTATGCCGCCCGATATGCCGCTTCTCTGCCCCAGCTGCCCTCCATCAGCGGCGACGAGGTGGAGGAGATCGCCACCGAGATGTATGCCCCCTTCCACTGCAGCGACGGCGAGAACCCCTTCGCAATTCAGAAGGAGCTGCAAGAGACGATGCAGAATCTGGTGGGCATCGTCCGCACCGGCGAAGAGCTGCAGGAGGCCATCCGCCGCATCCAGGACCTCAAGGAACGGGCGCAGCGGGTCTCGGTACCGGGGAACCAGCAGTACAATCCCGGCTGGCACCTGGCCATGGACCTGCGCTCCCTGCTGACGGTGGCCGAGGCCATCGCCCTCTGCGCCCTCGAGCGCAAAGAGAGTCGGGGTGCCCACACCCGTGAGGACTACCCCAAGGAGGACCCGGAGCAGGCCAAGTTCAACCTCGTGGTGCGGCGCAACAGCGACGGACGACCCGTGCTGGACAAGCTCCCACATCCCGAGATGCCGGAAGAGGTCCGCAAGATTCTGGAGGAGGCGTAGCCCGTGGCCCTCAGGACCATCAGCATCTACCGAGGCGACAGGAGCGGCGGCCGCTTCGTGGACTTCCAGGTCGACGTAGAAGAGGGGAACGTCGTCCTGGACGTGGTGCTCAAGGTCCAGGCCGAGCAATCGCCCGACCTGGCCGTGCGCTGGAACTGCAAGGCCGGCCGCTGCGGGTCCTGCTCAGCCGAGATCAACGGCTTCCCGCGTCTCATGTGCATGACCCGCATGAGCATGTTCCCGGCCGACCGCCCCGTGTACGTGGCGCCCCTCAAGACCTTCCCCATCATCAAGGACCTGGTGACGGACGTTTCCCTCAACTACGAGATCGCCAAGACCATCCCCCCCTTCCAGCCCCGTCCTCCGGACCCCGATGGCCTCTACCGCATGAGCCAGGAGGACGTGGACCGGGTCCAGGAGTTCCGCCGCTGCATCGAGTGTTTCCTCTGCCAGAACGTCTGCCACGTCATCCGTGACCATCCCGAGAACAAGGCCCGATTCTACGGCCCTCGCTGGTTCGTGCGCCTGGCTGAGCTGGAGATGCACCCTCTGGACACAGCCGACCGGCGTCAGCTCATCCGCGAGATGGCCGGCGTGGGCCTCTGCAACATCACCAAGTGTTGCACCGAGGTCTGTCCGGAGCACATCAGGATCACCGACAACGCCATCATCCCTCTGAAGGAGCGGGTGGCGGACCTGTACTTCGACCCTCTGCGCTGGGTGGTCGACCGCCTGCGGGGGCGTCGCACCGGCCGTCCGAACGCTCCCTGAGCGAGAGGCTGCCCTAGGCCGCCACGCAGAGCCTGAGGGGGGGCTTTAGCTCCCACCCGGTGGTGGCAGCGCTGCCAGGCCCCGGCGAGCCGACCGGCACATGAACTCCACCGCCAGATAGGCCGCGCCCGTCCGTTCCCCAGCCACACAGAGGGCCAGCACCGGCAGGTCGCCAGCCGCAGCCCGTGCCGCCGCCAGAAGCTCCTCCTCCAGGCCGCAGGAGGGCGGGGCGTCCGCCGGGCTCAGCAGGGCCTGCAAGGCCGCCAACCGTGCCTCGGCCCGCGTGCTCCCTAGCCCCACGCCTACAAAGAGGGGCGGGCAGAGAAGTCTCCGCGCCCGGGACACGGCCCGCGCCACCGCCCTTGCCAGCGCGCCGTCATCGGCATCGCGGGGAATGGGCACGCAACGGGCCGCTCGCCGGGGGCTCCGCCCCTGGACCAGCACCCCGACGCAGCCCCGGGGAATGGCGCTGGCCCTGGCGAGAAAGGACGGCCCTCCCGTCCAGCCCTCGGCACGGGCGCGGCGTGCCGCCCTCTCGACCGCCGCCGCCATCGCTTCGTCGGCGACGAAAAAGACAGGGCGCCCCCTGTCCTCGCACAGGGGAAGCCCCTCGGCCTCGGCCTGTCGGCCATTGCGCAGGGCCTGGCCCAAGAGCAGACGAGATGGCCCGGCCGGTGCGGCCGCGAGAGCGACCTCGAGAGCAGCCGTCACGTCTGCAGGCAGCGAGCAGGCTGTGCGCCGCAACAGGGAGAGGATGGCCTCTGCCTGCAGGTCCCGGGCCATCGTCGCATCGTCACTTGATGAGGGCCACCAGCTCGCGGACGGCGTCGGCAGCCCTGCGCAGGCCATCCAGCTCGTCGGGGGCCAGAGGGGCCTCGTAGACGCGCTCCACGCCGCCGGCACCCAGGAGCACCGGCACTCCGGTGTAGGCGCCCTCGATGCCGTACTCCCCTTGCAGGTAGGCGCAGCAGGGGAGGACGCGCTTCTTGTCCAGCAGGATGGACTCCACCATGGCCACCGTAGCGGCTGCGGGGGCGTAGAAGGCTGAACCGGTCTTGAGCAGGCTCACCACCTCGGCGCCCCCGTTGCGCGTCCGCTGCACTATGGCCTCGATGCGCTCCCTGGGCAGGAGGTGAGTGAGGGGGATGCCGCCCACCATGGCGGTGCTGACGATGGGCACCATGGTAGCCTCGGTGTGGCCGCCCAGCACGTAGGCGTGCACATCCTCCACCGAGCAGCCCACCTCCCAGGCGATGAAGGTGCGGTAGCGGGCGCTGTCCAGCATACCGCCCTGGCCCACCACCCGCTCCCTGGGGAGGCCGGTCACATCGCGGGCCACATGGCACATGGCATCCATGGGGTTGGCGAAGATTATGAAGATGGCATCGGGCGATTGCTCCAGCGCCCGCTGGCAGACCTCGCGCACGATGCCGGCGTTGGTGTTGAGCAGCTCCTCGCGGGTCATGCCCGGGCGGCGCGGCACGCCGGAGGTGACGACGACCACGTCGGAGCCAGCCGTGTCGCGCCAGTCGTTGGTGCCGACGATGCGGGCATCGAAGCCCACCACCGGTGCCGACTGGGCCAGGTCCAACGCCTTGCCCTGGGGCAACCCCTCGATGACATCGATCATGACTACGTCCACATAACCCGTCTCGGCCAGGCGCTGGGCCATGGTGCCGCCGGTCATGCCCGCGCCTACCACCGTCACCTTCCTGCGCATGGTTTCCTCCTGAGGGATGTGGGGGACGGGCCGGGGCAGGCCTCAGTCCATGTGGCGCAGCTTCTCGATGATGGCGTCGGCCACCTGGGAGGTGCCCACGGCTGTGGGGTCATCTCGCTGCGGCTTCATGTCGTAGGTCACCGACTTGCCCTCGCGGATGACGGCCGCCATGGCCTGCTCCATGCGGTCGGCAGCCGCTCCCTCGCCCAGGTAGCGCAGCATCATCACCGCCGAGAACATCATGGCCATGGGGTTGACCTTGTTCTGGCCGGCATATCTGGGAGCGCTGCCGTGCACCGGCTCGAACACGGCCAGGTCGTCGCCGAAGTTGGCGCCCGGGGCCACCCCCAGGCCGCCGATGAGGCCGGCGCACAAGTCCGAGAGGATGTCGCCGTACAGGTTGGGCAGCACCAGCACATCATAGTTTTCGGGGCGCTGCACCAGCTGCATGGTCATGTTGTCCACCAGCACCTCTTCGTACTGGATGTCGGGGTAATCTTCGGCCACCCGCCGCGCCACGGCGAAGAAGAGGCCATCGGTGTACTTGAGGATGTTGTCCTTGGCCACGGCTGTGACCTTCCGCCTCCCGTAGGCGCGAGCGTATTCAAAGGCAAAGCGGACTATGCGCTCGCTCCCCCACTCGGAGATGACCTTCAGACTGAGGCCAGCGTCCTCGCGGATGGGCTCCATGCCGTTCTGGACGCAAAGGTCGGAGACGACGCGGATGGCCGGGTGCCCCTTCTCGAACTCCAGGCCGGCATACAGGTCCTCGTGGTTCTCCCGCACGATGACCAGGTCGATGTTCTCGTAACGGCTGCGCACGCCGGGGTACCACTTGGCCGGCCGCACACAGGCGTAGAGGTCCAGCAGCTTACGCAGGGCCACGTTGACGCTGCGGAACCCTCCTCCTCGCGGCGTGGTGATGGGGCCCTTGAGGGCCACCTTGTTGCGCCGCACCGACTCCAGCACGTCGTCCGGCAGCACGCTGCCGAACTTCTCGAGGGCATTGATGCCCGCCTCCTTCACCTCCCAGTCGATGGGCACGCCGGTGGCCTCCACCACCCGCACTGTGGCCTCGGTGATCTCGGGCCCGGTGCCATCGCCCGGGATGAGGGTGATGCGGTAGGGGGGACGCAAGTCGTTGCGTTGCAGCGTTACCATGCTCCGAACTCCCTCGCTCTGAGGATGTGTCGCGGGTCCGCCACTGCGGCCCGCCTCCGGCCCCGGGGTGGCCCCCTGTCGTCGCCCATCGCTCGCTGCCCTCGTCAGTAGGCGGCCCCGCCCGTGCAGGCGGGGCCGGCATCGTCTCGCTACCGGCCAGGCATGCTCAGGAGAAGCGCTCCTGCAGGAAGCGGGCCAGGTCGAATTCCTCCCGGTTCGGCTCCAGCTCCCGCACCTGCAGCTCGTAGACCGGGCGCTCCTCGCGATAGAAGATGCCCAGGTGAACCCTGTCCTCCGTCAGGGCCAGCTCCATGGCTGCCTTCAGGTCGCTGGTGTCCCAGCCCTCGGGCATCTCCGTCACCCGCTGGTCATAGAAGTCGTAGGTGTTGTAGAACTCGGCGCAGGGGCTGTGGACGTGGATGAAGGCGAACCCCTTGTGCTTGATCCCCTCCACAATGAGCTGGGCCAGCTCGTTGGGACGGGCCGAGTAGCCCCTGGCCACGAAGGTGGCCCCGGCAGCCAGGGCCATCAGCACCGGGTTCATGGGCTTGGCGATCACCCCGTAGGGGGTGGACTTGGTCTTCTGCCCCGTGAAGGAGGTGGGCGAGGCCTGGGCCTTGGTCAGGCCGTAGGTCTGGTTGTCCATCATGATGCAGGTGACGTCGATGTTGCGAGCGGCCGCATGGGGCAGGTGCCCCATGCCGATGGCCATCAGGTCGCCATCGCCCCCCATTACCAGCACCGTCAGGTCGGGGCGGGTCAGCTTGATGCCCGTGGCGATGGGCAGCGCCCGCCCGTGGACGCCGTGGAAACCGAAGGTGCTCATGAAGTATGGGGCGCGGCTGGAGCAGCCGATGCCCGATACCACCACCACCTGGTGCTTGGGCAACTGCAGGGCGGCCAAAGCCTTGAAGGTGGCGCTCAGCACGCCGAAGTCGCCACACCCCGGGCACCATACAGGCTTCTGGTCGCCACGATAGTCCTTGACCGTCAGCACTTCCGAGGGGCGTTCGGCAGTGGCGGCACCGTCAGGCATCGCGCATGACCTCCTCTATCTTGGCCAGGATCTCGCCCGGAGTGAAGGGCAGGCCGCCGATCTTGTTGACGCGGATGGCCTGCACCCCCAGCTGGGCAGCCAGGTGGTGGGCGAGCTGGCCCTGGTAGTTCACTTCCGGCACCATCACCTTTCTGACCGAGCCCAGGAACTCCCTCAGCCGCTCCATGGGCAGGGGGCTCAGCGCCCGTAGGTGCAGGCCCGCTACCCGATAGCCCTTGGCCAGGGCACGATCGATGGCCTCTCGCACCGACCCCTCGGTAGCCCCCCAGGAGATGATACCCAGGTCGGCGGGGACGTTACCGTAGGTGGTGGCGAACTCGGGGGTGTCTATCTCCCGACGGCAGGTCTCCAGCTTGCGGAAACGCTTGGCGGTCATGGCCTCGTGCACCTGGGGCGTCAGCACCGGGTGGCCCAGCTCGTCGTGCTCCAGGCCGGGGGCCACGTAGGTGTGACGGTCCAGGCCGGGGATGGCCATGGGCGAGACCCCGGTCTCGGTGATCTCGTAGCGGCGGTACTGGCCCGGCTCCACGCCATCGGGCCGCAGGCGGTCCACCACCTTCAGCTCCGAGACTTCGGGCACTTCCATGGTCTCGGTGCGGTGAGACAGGGACTGGTCCGAGAGCAGGATCACCGGGCACTGGTACTTCTCGGCCAGGTTGAAGGCGTTGACGATCATCCGCAGGCAGTCGGCCACCGAACCCGGCGCCACCACTATGCGGGGGAAGTCGCCATGGCCGGCATAGAGGGCATGGAACAGGTCACCCTGCTCCAGCTTGGTAGGCATGCCCGTGCTGGGCCCGGAGCGCTGGGCGTCCACAATGACCACCGGGATCTCGGCCATGGAGGCGAGACCCAGCAGCTCCACCATCAGCGACAGCCCCGGACCAGAGGTGGCGGTCATGGCCTTCACGCCGGCATACGAGGCGCCGATGACGGAGGCCAGGGCCGCCATCTCGTCCTCGGCCTGCAGGCAGACGCCGCCCAGCCGCGGCAGCTCCGCCGCCATGGCCTCGAGGATGTCGGAGGCGGGCGTAATGGGATAGCCAGCGAAGTAACGACAGCCGGCGTGCAGCGCCCCGGCCACGATGGCCTGGTTGCCGCTGACCACAAGCCGTGACACGTTGTCGGCCGACCCCAGCCAGAAGCCGTCCCGCTTTGTGAGCTTGTTGACGTACTCGTAGCCGTAGCGCAGGGCCTCCAGGTTCTTGTCCAGCAGCTCCTTGCGTCGCTGATAGCGGGAGACCACCATCTCCTCCAGGGCGGAGAGGGGCAGCCCGAACAGGCCCGCCAGCACTCCCTGGATGAGGGTGTTAGTGCCACGGACGAACTCCAGCTCCTGCCGGGCGATGCGCTGGAAGGGGATGCCGTATAGGACGATGCTGTCCCCCTCCTCGCGGGGGTGCACCAGCTCCGAGTCGTAGATGAGCACGCCGCCCGGGTTCAGGTCCTCCCGGTGCAGCTCGTACGCCTCTTGGTCGAAGGCCACCAGCACATCGCACCCGTCACCGATGGAGATGACGGGGCGGTGGCTTATGCGCACCTGGAACCAGGCATGGCCGCCCTTGATCTCGGCCGGATAGGTGCGGAAGGTGAAGGTGTGAAACCCTATGTGAGCCGCCGCTTGAGTGAAGTTCTCGCCTGTGCTGATAACGCCACCGACTGCTGTGTCGCCACCGATCCTGATTATGAAATCATCTCTGGGCATAGCTCATCCGCCCTCGCGACCTGCCTCCCCTGTCCGGGGAAGCCAAACCCATTGTAGCAAAGCGGGCCGCCTATGAACAGGGCCAGGGGGAGGGAATAGAAACATTCTGTAAGCGGACGGTCTGGAATCGCCGGCCCATTGGCCTGGCGCCGCCGCACACTGCCTATATAATGGGCCTAGATATGACCGCAGGAAGGAGCGCCGCATGATCAAGGCATACGTGCTCATCGTCGCCGACCCGGCCCGCACCCGAGCGGTGGCCGACCTCATCCGTCAGATCCCCGGGGTGGTGGAATGCCATCAGGTAATGGGGCCTTACGACATCGTGGCCGAGCTGGAAGTGGAGAACCTCACCGACATACCCCCCATCCTGGGGGAGCGAATCCGCAAGATCGAGGGCATCCACAGCACTACGTCCCTGGTAACCCTGCCCGAGGGTTAGAGATCAGCGGGGCTCCAGGACCACCAGCGGGTCGCCCTCGCTGACCCGTGCCCCCGCCTGCACCAGCACCTCCTTGACCCGACCAGCCACGGGCGCCGTGACCTCGTTCTCCATCTTCATGGCCTCCACCACCAGCAGCACCTGTCCCTCCTCCACCTCGTCCCCCACCTGGACCTGCACCCTGACCACCCGGCCGGTCATAGGGGCCGTCACCACTCCCGGCCCGGCTACGGCCAGGGAGCGGCGGGGCGAGGAGGAAGCCGGCCTGGGCCGAGGCCGGGGGGAGGCGCCACCCCTCAGCTCCACCTGGTGCTGGCGAGCGTCCACCAGCACCGTCATGGGACCCTCGCCAGGGTGTTCCTCGGGGAGCTGGACGTAGTACGGGCGCTCGTTGACGTATACGGTGACGATGCCCCGCTGCCGCCGCACGCGCACGGCGAACTCGCGGCCGTTGACCACCACCGCGTCGCCGCGGTGCTCGACCTCGAACTCCTGTCCGTCTACCGCCAGCCTCATGACGAACCGATGCGATGCAGAAGGCGTCGACGGCCCGCCACCTTCCAGAGGGACACCTCGGGCCTCGGGGACGGGGGAGGCTGGGGCCGCTGCTGGTCGTGGGCCAGGGCCACAGCGATGGCCGCTACCTCCTCAGCCTCCAGGCCGCCGCCCCGGGCCAGCCACTCCAGGAACTCCTTCGCCACCTGAGGGAAGAGCACGTAGGAGACCACGTCCTCCTCGCATCGGGCCAGGTCTCCCAGCTCCTGCCTGGCCTTCTCCAGCTCGGGTGACAGATAGTCGGCGGGGCGGCCGCTGATCTCCTCAGCATCGCCCAGCACCTTGCGCTTCACGTCGGGGTCGATGGGCGCGGGTGGGCGGCCATAGTACCCCTGGACATAGGCCCTCGTCTCCCGCGTCACCTGCTTGTAGCGCTCGCCGGCCAGGACGTTCAACACAGCCTGGGTGCCCACGATCTGGCTGGTGGGGGTCACCAGCGGCGGGTAGCCCAGCTCGGCTCGCACCCGCGGTATCTCCTCCAGCACCTCCGGCAGACGGTGGGCGGCGCCCATCTCGCGCAGCTGGGAGAGGAGGTTCGATATCATGCCCCCCGGCACCTGGTGGATGAGGACGCCCACGTCCACCGTCACCTCGCCCTCGAAGGCGGCATACTTGCGGCGCACCTCGGCGAAGTAGGCGGCGATGCGCGATAGGAGCTCCAGGTCGAGGCCGGGGTCGTGAGGGGTGCCGTGAAGAGTGGCCACCAGCGATTCGCAGGGCGGCTGCGAGGTCCCCAGCGACAGGCTGGAGATGGCGCAGTCCACCACGTCCACCCCGGCCTCGATGGCCTTGAGCACCGCCAGGGGGGCCAGCCCGCCCGTGGAGTGGGTGTGCAACTGCACGGGCACAGGCACCGTCTCCTTGAGGCGCTTCACCAGCTGGTAGGCCTCGTAGGGGCGGAGGATACCGGCCATGTCCTTGATGCAGATGGAGTCGGAACCCATCTCCACCAGCTCGCGGGCCATGCGGGCGTAGAGGTCCAGGGTGTGCACAGGGCTGATGGTATAGCAGATGGTCCCCTGGGCATGGCCGCCGTAACGCTTCACGGCGCGGATGGCCGTCTCCAGGTTGCGGAGGTCGTTGAGGGCATCGAAGATGCGGAAAATGTCCATGCCGTTCTTGACGGCCAGCTCGACGAACTTCTCCACCACGTCGTCGGCGTAGTGACGGTAGCCGACCACGTTCTGGCCGCGCAGCAGCATCTGCAGGGGGGTGCGGCGGAAGCTCCGCTTCAGCTGGCGGAGGCGCTCCCAGGGGTCTTCGCGCAGGAAACGCAGGCAGGTGTCGAAGGTGGCCCCACCCCATACCTCCACGCTGTGGAAGCCCACCTCGTCCATGAGGGGGGCGATGGGCAGCATGTCCTCGATGCGCATGCGGGTGGCCAGCAGGCTCTGGTGCGCATCGCGCAGCGTCGTATCGGTTATGCCCACGCCCATGGCCCCACCCTCCGCGTCAGAGAGGCACGTTGCCGTGCTTCTTCGGGGGATTGTTGTCGGTCTTGTTCCTCAGCATCTCCAGGGCGCGGATGATCTTGACCCTCGTCTCGCGAGGGTCTATCACGTCGTCGATGAAGCCGCGGGAGGCGGCCACGTAGGGGTTGGCGAACTTCTGGCGGTACTCCTGGATCAGCTCCTGGCGCCGCGCCTCCGGGTCGGCCGCCCCTTCCAGCTCACGCCGGAAGACGATGTTCACCGCCCCCTCGGGCCCCATGACGGCGATCTCGGCCGTGGGCCAGGCGTAGTTGATGTCGGCGCGCAGGTGCTTAGAGCCCATCACCAGATAGGCGCCGCCATAGGCCTTGCGAACTATGCAGGTGACCTTGGGAACCGTCGCCTCCGAATAGGCGTAGATGAGCTTGGCGCCGTGGACGATGATGCCGCCGTGCTCCTGGTCAGTGCCGGGCATGTAGCCGGGCACATCCACCAGGGTGACGATGGGGATGTTGAAGGCGTCGCAGAAGCGCACGAAGCGGGCCGCTTTCCGGGAGGAGTCGATATCGAGCACGCCCGCCAGCACGGCCGGGTTGTTGGCCACGATGCCCACTGGCCTGCCGTTCATGCGGGCAAATCCCACCACGATGCTCTGGCCCCAGTAGGCGTGCACCTCCATGAAATCGCCGTCGTCCACGATGCGATATATAACCTCGTGCATGTCGTAGGGCTTGGAGGGGTCCTCGGGGACGATGTCCAGCAGGTCGTCGCACAGCCTGTGGGGGTCGTCGTTGGGCTCCACCGCCGGCGGGTCCTCCATGTTGTTGGAGGGAAGGAACGACAGGAGGCGACGCACCTCTTGCAGGCATTCCTGCTCCGAGTCCAGCACGAAATGGGCTACGCCGCTCCTGGTGGCATGCACCTGGGCGCCACCCAGCTCCTCGTGGGTCACCTCCTCCTGGGTGACGGCCCTGACCACGTCCGGCCCGGTGATGTACATGTGGGCGGCGCGGGTCATGAAGATGAAGTCCGTCAGGGCAGGAGAGTAGACGGCGCCCCCTGCGCAGGGGCCCATGATGACGGAGATCTGAGGTATGACCCCCGAGGCCAGGGTGTTGCGCAGGAAGATATCGCCGTAGCCCCGCAGGGACACCACCCCTTCCTGGATACGGGCGCCGCCGGAGTCGTTGATGCCGATGATAGGGGCGCCGTTCTTGAGGGCGAGGTCCATCACCTTGCAGATCTTCTCTCCCACCGCCTCCGACAGAGAGCCGCCCAGCACCGTGAAGTCCTGGGAAAAGACATACACCAGGCGTCCCTCGATGGTGCCATAGCCGGTGACCACCGCGTCGCCGTAGTAGCGCTGGCGGTCCAGGCCGAAATCGCTGGCGCGATGCAGCACCAGGGCATCCAGCTCCTCGAAGCTGCCAGGATCCAGCAGCAGGTCGAGGCGCTCACGGGCGGTGAGCTTGCCACGCTTGTGCTGGGCCTCGATGCGCTCGGGGCCGCCACCCTGGCGGGCCTGCTCCTTCAACCGGAGGAGCTGGGAGAGCTTCTCGGACAGGGGCCTGCCCTCTATCGCCATGTCTCCGTTCCCGGAAGGAGGTATGGGGCGTCGGACGGCCGCTAGGGCCTTCGGGCCGAATGCTAGCACAGGGAGCAGGCTGGCGCAATCGGTACCGAGGGTGCCTAGCGACGCGGGATGCGCAGGCGATCGCCCGGGCGAAGGGCTGTGGGGTCGAGGCCCGGGTTGGCACCCAGCAGGGCCTCCAGGGTGACGCCGCAGCGCTCGGCGATGGTCACCGGCACGTCCCCCGGCTGGACGACGTACTCGTCGCCGCAGGCGCCGCCGGCGCCGGGGGTGGCGCTGCCGGCCGACGGCGTCCCTTCCAGATAGATGACCGGGGGAGGCGTCGCCCAGGGGGTAGCGGTCGGCACCTGGCGCGGGTCCGTCAGCCGCACCTCGCCAGCCGACCCGGACGACCCCGGCACCAGTCCGTCGCCGCAGGCCGCCGCCAGGAGGAGCGCCAGCACCAGCAGGGGCCAGATGGTGCGCCCTGACATCGCCATTGCCCAGCCGATACTATCAGCTACGGCGCCGAGGGCACAAGGGCAGGTCGTCCTATGCCCAGCAAGGCGTCTATGACGGCTAGCGTCATACGCGCCGCCTCAGCCAGGGCAGCGCCGTCCACATACTGGGCCTTGTCCTCGGGCGAATGGTAGCGCGGATCGTCCTGACGATGGAAGAAGACGGCCGGGATGCCCGCCTCTAGGAAGCTGGCGTGGTCGGAAGAGAAGCCCGGCGGCAGGTCACCCACCTGATAGGCAGCGCCGAGGGCCTCGGCTTGCTTGGCCGCTTCCTGGACCAGCTCGCGAGTGCCTACCAGGAGCCAGCGGTCGCCCACTCCCACCATGTCCAGGTTGATCATGGCCAGCAGCCGCGGCCTCTCCTCCACGTTGAGACGGGCCACGAACTCGCGACTGCCCAGCAGTCCCTCCTCCTCGGCACCGAACAGGGCGAAGCAGACGCCGCCCCGCAGAGGATCGTCGGCCAGGATACGGGCCAGCTCCAGCACCGTAGCCGTTCCGGAAGCGTTGTCGTTGGCGCCCGGGGAGATGGGCACCGAATCGTAATGGCCGCCTACCAGCAACCGGCATTCTCCGTTGGGCGGTCGGGCCAGCACATTATACGAACTCCTGACCGAAGGCTCGGCCACCCTGAGGAAGGCCCGTACGGGGCCCTGCAGCAGCATCTGCATCAGCGCCTGGCCGTCCTCCTGAGTGATGGCCACCGCCGGCAGGGCTGCCCCCTGAGGCATCACCCCCAGGAAGGGGCCTGGACGGTCGTTGAAGACTATGACCGCCACAGCACCGGCGCGGAAGGCGTTGCCCACCTTCTCGGCGAACGTGATGCCGCCCCGCTGCACCAGGGCTATGCGCCCTCGCGCCGCCGCCGGGAACTCCTCCAGCCGCCCCTGACCGGCATAGACCAGCTCCGCCTCCGCCTGCCCAGCTGGGCTGAAGACGATGGCCATGGCATCGATGCTGCGGGCCACTGGCGACCTCAGCCGCAACTCCACCTCGCGGGTCAGCGTGGGGCGGATAGCGAAGGACTGCTGTTCGACCCGGTAGCCGTAAGACTCGAGCACCTGGACCAGGTAGCGGGCCGCTTCCTCCTCGGCAGGGCTGCCAGCAGGCCTGGGGCCGATATCCACCGACAGGCGACGGACGTGCTCCAGGGCTCGCTGGGGGTCGAAGACGGGGACTACGGTGCTGGGTGGCGGCGTGTCGAGGAGCGGCGGGGAGCCGGCTGGGGCGCTCTCGCCCCGACAGGCCACCAGGGCCGCAACCAAAACGAGAAAGGCAGCCCAACGCCTCACAAGGCAGAGGTTAGCGCCGCCCCCGCCAGCGGTCTAGCCAGGAGCGGAGGCGGCCCCCGACGCCCTGCCCGTGCATCTCCAGCGGACGCCCCCTCCACCGCCGCTCGGGCCAGCGGAAGGGACGCCACAGGGACAGCAGAAAGATGAGCAGGAAGGTAGCGATGCCGGCCAGGACCAGGGCCCTGCCCAGATCGCCCACCGAGGGCGTCAGGACATACCCCAGGATGATGACCACCAGGGCCACCAGCAACACCTGGCCCACGCTGGGGCGGGGCAGGGGCAGGTAGAGGCGAGGGCGAGGAAGGCGGCGCCAGGTCTCCCGCCAGCGTCGCCAGGGCCGACGCGGTCGCTGGCGCTCTGCACGTTCGAGGATCTCCTCCACCTCACGCCACAGCTTGTCTGACATGGCCCCCACCTCACACATCGGAGCACAGCAGGCGTGCCCATTTTAGACCCCAGGGGACAGGGCGTCCAGAGGTGACCATAACTTCAAGGCCCCCGGTGCTACCGGGGGCCTTTCGCCTTCTTTTTTTAGCTTGCCCCGTCCTTCGCCCCATTCTGGGCAGCATGCCTGCCCATGCAACCCGCCCTGTCACGCACCGGGAGCGCGGATCCCTGTCCGGGGCGAATTCAGGGGCCGCAGCCTGGCTGCCCCGTGGTGCCACCACGGGGCCTTGCTAGGTCCACCTGGAGGACCGCGACCAGCTGATGGAGCCGGGTCACGGTCTCACCTCCTTCCGCCCCCTATATATCCCACCTCGACCAGGCTGTCAATATTAAAGGTTTAGTGAAATCTGTAACTTTATCCCAGTAGCTCGTCCTCGTCCGGTCGGATCAGCACCTGCCGTGACGCCAGCGGGTCATCGGCCGGCGCCACCACCCCCGCCTGCTCCAAGGCACCCATCAGCTTCACCGCCCGCTCGCGGCCGATGCCCAGCCGCCTCTGGAGCATGGACACGGAGATACGGTTGTGCTCCATTGCCAGCTCCTTGGCCGCCTGGAAGAGGGGATCGTCCTCGCCGGTGAGGCCCGCCTCTCGCACCTGCTCCAGCAGGTGGTCCATGGGCTCGGGCCGCAGGTGGCGGAAGCGGTCGTCGGCCCACCAGGCCACCACCCTCTCGATCTCGGCGTCGGAGACGTAGCACCCCTGCAGACGGCGGGGCTTGGCCGCATCGGTGGGGAGATAGAGCATGTCGCCACGGCCCAGCAGCTTCTCGGCCCCGGCCATGTCCAGGATGGTGCGCGAGTCCACCTGTGAGCTGACGGCGAAGGCGATACGGGTGGGGAAGTTGGCCTTGATGAGGCCCGTCACCACGTCCACCGAAGGCCTCTGGGTGGCCACTATCAGGTGAATGCCCGTGGCTCGCGCCAGCTGGGCCAGCCGGCAGAGCTGTCGCTCCACCTGGTAGGGCGCCGACATCATCAGATCGGCCAGCTCGTCGATGATGACCACCCAGTAGGGCATCTTCTCCGGTGCCCTCGGGTTGCGGTTGTAGGCCTCGATGTTGCGCGCTCCCACAGCAGCGAAGGCGCGATAGCGGGCCTCCATCTCCTGGATGACGGCCTGCAGCACCGCCGGCACCTCCTCCAGCTCCACGATGACACGCGAGAAGAGCAGGTGCGGCACCGGCGCGAAGGCGGCCAGCTCCACCCGCTTGGGGTCGATGAGGAGCAGGCGCACATCCTCGGGGGTGTTGTGCATCAACAGACAGGTGATGAGGGAGTTGATGCAGACGCTCTTGCCGCTGCCTGTGGCTCCGGCGATGAGCAGGTGGGGCATGCGGGCCAGATCGGCGGCCACCGGCTCCCCCGACACCCCCTTGCCCAAGGCCACCGCCAGCCGCGAGCGAGAGGCCATCTTCTGAAAGGCAGGGCTCTCTATGACGCTGCGCAGCGTCACCACCGAAGGCGCCGTGTTAGGCACCTCGATGCCGATGAAGGGCTTCCCCGGCACCGGCGACTCGATGCGGATGCTGGGGGCGGCCAGGGCCAACGCCAGGTCGTTGGCCAGAGCGGTGATGCGGTTGACCCGCACCCGCGTCCGCGACAGCACCTCGCTGCGATACTTGGGACGTCCATCCTTGTCATAGACGATGCGCCCCCGCTCGTCCCGCTCCGGCACCAGCCGGGTCTTTACCTCCCAGCCCGGCTCGATGCCGAACTGGGTGACGGTGGGGCCTTGCTGGATGGACACGACCCTGGCATCGACGCCGAAGCTTTTGAGGGTATCGACGATGAGCTGGGCGCGGGCCTCGTTGTCGGGCGGCTTCGCCTCCTCTCCCACCGCGTTGAGCAGGTGGACGGGCGGCAGCTCCCAGCCGTTGCTGACCCGTCGGCGCTTGTCGTCCCTGGACTCGGCGACAGCCGTTTTCTCCTGAGCCTCCCGCGCCTCCTTCTCTTCCGGTGGCGAAGGCCCCCACTCCTCGTCCCAGCGGGCCACCAGCGGCGGCAGCTTGGGAGGCGGAGCAGGCAGCTCCCACTCCTCGTGTTGCTCGTCACGGGCCGGCAGCAGGGTGCCTATCCAGGAGGCCAGTGCCCTGGCCCCCTGCCCCGCACGGCGCGGCAGGTCCAGAGAGGCGACCCACTCGACCAGAACGCCTGCCCCCTTGGCCAGCAGGACGGGCAACCGCGGCCATGCCAGCACCAGGGCCACCGGTGCCGATGAGCCCCAGGCCAGCACGGCAGGCCAGCTGCTGCTGAGGTATGCCCCCGCCTGCCCTCCCAAGGACGTCTCCGACAGCGAGAGGCCGGCCAGGTCCAGCCGGATCTCCATCAGGCCCAGCACCCCCAGGACGAAGGCCAGCAGCAGATGGCCGGCCAGCCACAGGCGCCAGAAGGTGGCCGAACGAGTCCGTGGCCGGCTGAGCATGAGGGCGTCCATGGTCAGGGCGAGGGCCACCGGGGGCAGGCCCAGCCCCAGCCATCGCAGGAGCGTCCTTCCTGCCTCCAGCAGGAAGGGCACCAGGAACACGAGACCGGCACCGGCGCCTCCAGCCGCCAGCGCCAGCAAAAGCGGCAAAGGCTGGAAGGAGGCCCTCTGCCGACGCACACGCCGCGGGCGCACTACCCCGTAGCGCCGGGAGGCGACGGCCACGGGCGAGCGGCGCAGGTGACGCCGCTGTGACCTGGCCCGCAAGCTCATGCGTCCTTACACCTCCACCGTCAGCGGCAGGACCATCGGCCGACGACGCGTCTCATTATAGACGAACTGGACCAGGGCGTCGTGCAAACGTGCGTTCAGGTCGGCACGGTCGCCCCCTCCCTTGGAAAGGGCATCCATGGCCACCTTGCGGGCCCGCTCCAGGACCTTGCGGGACATCTCCTGCTCCATGAAGCCACGGGCTACCAGGTCGGGCGGCCCCAGGGGCCTGCCCGTGTGCCGGTCCACCGTCACCAGGGCCACCAGGACGCCATCGGAGGCCAGATGGCGACGGTCCCGCAGCACCACCTTATCGGCCCCCACCGCCAGCCCGTCCACGTATACCAGGTCGGCAGGGGCACGCCCTACCACCCGGCCGCGCTCTCCGTCGATCTCCAGGATGTCGCCGTCCTCCAGGACGAAGACGTTCTCCGGGGCCACGCCCATGGCCTTGGCCAGTTCGGCGTGGACCACCAGGTGCCGGAACTCGCCGTGGATAGGCACGAAGAACCGAGGCCGTAACAGCCCCAGCATCAGCTTGAGCTCCTCCTGGGCGGCATGGCCGCGCACGTGCACGTCGGCCACGCGACTGTGCAGCACCGTGGCCCCCAGACGGTAGAGGTTGTTAATGGTGCGGTTGATGAGGACCTCGTTCCCGGGTATGGGCGACGATGAGAGGACTACCACGTCCCCTTTCTGGATCTCCACGTAGCGATGGTCGCGGTTGGCCATGCGCACCAGGGCCGAGGTGGGCTCACCCTGAGCACCGGTGGTCAGGATCACCACCTTATCGGGGGGCAGATTCCGCATCTTCTCCAGGGGCGCCAGCAGGTCCTGGTCGGTCTTCAGGTAGCCCTGCTCCAGGGCCATGGCCACGTTGTCCAGCATGCTACGACCGGTGACGAAGACCTTGCGGCCGCAGGCGCTGGCAGCATCGGCCACCTGTTGGACGCGGGAGATGAGAGAGGCGAAGGTGGCGACGATGACGCGCCCCTGGGAGCCAGCCATCACCCGCCACAAGGTGTCGCCCACGATGCGCTCCGACGGGGTATATCCCGGCACGTCGGCGTAGGTGGAATCGGAGAGAAGGAGCAGCACGCCCTGACGTCCCAGCTCGGCCACCCGCTGCAGGTCGGTGGGCAGGCCCATCACCGGCGTGTGGTCGAGCTTGAAATCGCCGGTATGGAAGACCAGCCCCAGGGGGGTCTGAATGGCCAGGGCAGCCGAGTCGGGGATGCTGTGGGTCACGCGGATGAACTCCACCGTGAAGTTTCCCAGCCGAACGCGCTCGCCGGGCTGGACGAGGCGCAGGTCGGCCTCCTCCAACAGGCCGTGCTCCCTCAGCTTCACCTCCACCAGTCCTCGGGTCAGGCGGGTGCAGTAGATGGGCGCTCTGAGCTTGGGGAGGATGTAGGGCAGGGCGCCGGTGTGGTCCTCGTGCCCGTGGGTGATGACGATGCCCCGCAGCTTGTGCCGGCGCTCCTCTACATACGTTATGTCAGGGATCACCAGGTCGACCCCCAGCATCTCCTCCTCGGGGAACATGAGGCCTGCATCGACCAGGATGAGATCGTTGCCCAGCTCGAGGGCCATCATGTTCTTGCCGATCTCGCCCAGGCCGCCCAGTGGGATGACGCGCAGCTTGTCAGGCATGACCAGTCACCTTGAGAAGGGAACCCCGCTTCAGAAGAGGCGCATCTGTTCCGGTCGCTCCAGGGGCTGGGACGGCTGCCTGGCGTCGCGACGGGCCTCCTCCAGCACCTGTGCCAGCTTCTGAAAGTCCTGCTCGATGGTCTCGCGCATGGCCGGCTGGTGCAGGGCCGCCGCCGGATGGTACAGGTGCAGGAAGTAGACGCCGTCCTTGCGTCGCGCCTGCCCGTGCACCTTGCTGATGGAGTCCTTGGGGAAGAACCAGGCCAGGGAGTGGCGTCCCAGCGTGACGATGACCCTGGGCTGGATGAGCGCTATCTGCCGCTCCAGGTACTTGCGACAGGCCGCGATCTCCGAGGGCAACGGGTCGCGGTTGTTGGGCGGTCTGCACTTGACGACGTTGGTGATGTAGACCTGTTCCCGCCGCAGCCCCACGCTCTCCAGCAGCTCTTCCAGGAACTTGCCCGCCGGCCCCACGAAGGGCCGCCCCAGACGGTCCTCGTGGTAGCCGGGCCCCTCGCCGATGAACATGACCTCGGCGTCGGCGGGGCCTTCTCCGGGGACGGCGTGGGTGCGGCTTTCGCTCAGGGGACAGTCGGTGCAGGTGCGTATGCGACGACAGAGTTCTTCCAGGTCAGTCATCGTTCAGCAGAAGGATAGCATGCACGCCAGGGCCATTCAACGCGACCACTCGCTGCAAGAGGGCACGCCCCCCAGCGAGGCTGCCCGCTGCACCGCGCGCAGGATGGCCCGCTCTACCGCCCGCGCTGCGAGGGCGCCGAGCACCGTCAGATCGCAGGCAGCGCCCTCGCCCGTAGAGAGGGCGAAGAGGACGTCGCCGTCCACTTGCGTCCAGACGGGCCGCACCGCCCGCGCCATGCCGGCCATGGCCATGGTGGCCAGCCGCGAGCACCCAGCCTTGTCCAGAGGGGCGTCGGTGGCCACGACGCCGATGGTGCTGTTGGGCGGGGCCAGGGGTGACGAGCCCCACCCCCTGCGCAGCACCTCCAGCGTGGGAAGGTAGCCGCCCTCGTCCGCCCGGATGCCGGCCAGCACCTGCCCCGTGTCGGGGTCCACCACCTCGCCGAAGGCGTTGATGGCCACCAGGGCCGCCACCCGTGCCCCACCCGGCGCCTCCTCGCAGACGCAGCCGATGCCGCCCTTGGTGGCCCGCGTCAGCCCCAGCGCCTTGCCCACGGTGGCACCCGTGCCCGCCCCCACGCTACCCTCGGCCACGGGGCCGGCGCTGGCAGCCTGGCAGGCAGCATAGCCCTCCTCCGGGCCGGGGCGAACGTCGCCGCGGCCGATGCCCAGGTCGTAGACCACCGCCCCCACCACGATAGGCACGACTCCGGAGGAAGTGACGTGGCCTGCATTCCTCTCCTCCAGCCAGCGCATCACCCCCTGAGCGGCGGCAAGACCGAAAGCGCTCCCTCCGGTGAGGAGGACGCCATGCACCCGCTCCACCAGGAATCCCGGGCGGAGGAGGTCCGTCTCCCTGGTGCCGGGCGCGCCTCCCAGCACCGCCACCCCCGCCGTGGCCCCCTGGGGACAGAGGACGACGGTGCAGCCGGTGCAGGCCTCGGGGTCCGTCCAGTGGCCCACCAGCAGGCCCGATATGGCGGTGATGCCCTGAGGAGGGGACGCCTTCTCGTCCCCGGGGGTGGAAGGGACGGTCATGTCAGGTCATGGGGGCTTCGGCGGGGACGCCTCAGTCGTAGTTCTCCCGCTGCAGGGCCACCGACATGCCCATGCCGGCGCCCATGCACAGGGTCACCAGCCCCCACTCGACGTTGCGCCGTGCCATCTCGAAGGCAATGGTCCCCGCCAGCCGCGCACCGCTGGCCCCCAGCGGGTGACCCAGCGCGATGGCGCCGCCGTTGACGTTCACCCGCTCCCAGTCCCATCCCAGCTCGTAGCCGCAGGCCAGCACCTGGCAGGCAAAGGCCTCGTTGATCTCGATGAGGTCGAAGTCCGACAGGGACATGCCAGTCCGCTCCAGCAGCTTGCGAGTAGCGGGCACCGGCCCGATGCCCATGATGGTGGGGTCCACGCCCACGGTGGCGGCGTGCTTGACGGTCGCCAGGGGCTTCAGGCCCAGCTCCTTCGCCTTCTCCTTGGACATGAGCAGGCAGAGGGCGGCGCCGTCGGTGCGGGGGCTAGAGTTGCCGGCGGTGCAGATGCCGTCGGGGCGGAAGCTCGGCTTGAGCTGGGCCAGCTTCTCCAGGCTGGTGTCCTCCCGTGGCAACTGGTCGCGGTCGACCACCACCTTCGAGCCGTCCGAGTAGCCTATCTCGATGGGAATGACCTCCTGCTGGAAGACCCCCTCCTTCCAGGCACGGACGGCGCGGCGGTGGCTCTCCAGGGCGAAGCGGTCCGAGTCCTCGCGGGTGATGCCCCGCTCCTGGGCCAGTTTCTCGGCCGTCATGCCCATGTTCATGATCCAGGGCTCTACCTTCTGGTACCAGCGGGGCAGCCACTGGGGCTGCTTGGGGCCGGGCCAGGAGGTGGGCAGCATCTCGCGCGTCATTACCTCGGCCGCCTGCACCTGCTGCAGGTCGCGCTCGTCGCCGGGCGGGATGGGGGCAATGCGGTCCATGGTCTCCACGCCACCGGCCAGCACGATGTCCGACATGCCGCAACGAATGGCGAAGGCCCCTTGCACCACTGCCTGGAGGCTGGAGCCGCACTGCTTGTTCAGGTCGGTAGCCGAGATGGAAAAGGGCATGTCCGCCTCGAACAGGTAGTGGCGGGAGCGGGTGAGAACCCCGACTATCCCCACCGACCCCATGATGATCTCGTCGATCTGCGCGGGGTCGAGGCGGTTCCGCTCCAGGATGGCCTTGATGAGCGGGACTACTAGCTCCACGTGGGTGATGTCCCGGTAGGCGCCCTTCTGGCCGGCGCGGCCGAAAGGCGTGCGAACCATATCGACGATGACGGCATCCCTCATGGCTTCCTCCCCACCGTTTATAGCTCGGGCCTGGAGACAACCTACACTTTATCACACCTGACAGGACGGGCAGTAATGGGTGGAGCGGCCCCCCAAGCGTGTCCGGACCACCGTCCCACCGCAGCGGAGACAGGGCTGGCCCTGCCGCCGATAGACCCGGACGTGGAACTGGTGCTGTCCCCTTTCCCCACGGGCGTCCAGATACGACCAGAAGCTGGTGCCGCCGTGGCGGGTGGCGCCAGACAGCACTCGACGGATGGCCAGGCACAGGCGCTCTGCCTCCTCGGGAGCGAGGGTGCCGCCCGGCCGCAGGGGCGAGATGCCCGCCTCGTGCAGCGCTTCGTCGGCGTAGATATTGCCCAGCCCCGCTACCAGCCGCTGGTCGAGCAAGAGGGCCTTCAAGGGCGCCTTCCTCCCCCTGAGCGCCCGCAGCAGGGCAGCTGCGTCCAGACAGCCCGACAACGGCTCCGGGCCCAGCTTGCCCACCACCTGCTCCGGGTCGGCAACCACCCACATGCGGCCCAGCTTGCGCACATCGCGATACCAGAGCCAGGACCCGTCGTCCAGACGGAAGCGCGCGCGCAGGAACCTCTCTTCCGGCCCTCCGTCGACGCGGTGAACGAGCGCCCCCGTCATGCGCAGGTGCACTATCCACGTCTGGCCATCGTCCAGGGGAAAGAGCAGGAACTTGCCCCTCCGTTCGACCGACAGCACTCGCCGACCCAGGAGTCGCGAGACGAATGCGCAGGCATCGGGCGGATGGGCGGCCAGACGCGGCATCTCGGGCGACAGCCAGGCCTCCACGATGGTCCGGTCCACCACCAGGGGCGAGAGTTGACGGCGTATGGTCTCTACCTCGGGCAGCTCGGGCATGGCCGCCCTCACTCCATGTCGCCCCAGGTCTTTCCCACCTTGACGTCCACCTTGAGGGGGACGGCCAGCTGGGCCGCGTTGGGCATTATGTCTAGCACCAGCCCTTGCATCTCCTCCAGCTCGTTCGCCGGGCACTCGAAGATCAGCTCGTCGTGGACCTGTAGCACCATCATCGACCGCAGCCCCCGGCGGTCCATCTCCTGCTGTACACGGGCCATGGCGATCTTCATGATGTCGGCATTGGTGCCCTGGATGGGCATGTTGATGGCAGCCCGTTCGGCCGCCTGCCGGACATTGGCGTTGGGCGAATTGATCTCGGGCAAGTAGCGCCGTCGACCGAAGATGGTCTCGGCATAGCCCAGCTCCCGCGTCCGCTGAACCGTCTCCTCGATGTAGCGGCGGACGCCCGGGTACTTCTCGAAGTAGCGGCGGATGAACTCGGCTGCCTCTTCCTGCGGGATTCGCTCCCGCACCGACAGTCCGTACGGCGTCAGGCCATAGAGGACGCCGAAGTTGAAGACCTTCGCCCGCCGCCGCATCTCCGGCGTCACCTTCTCCATGGGCACACCGAAGACCTGGGAGGCGGTGACGGCGTGGATGTCCTCGTCGCGGCGGAAGGCTTCCACCAGGGCGGGGTCGCCGGTGTAGTGGGCCAGGATGCGCAGCTCTATCTGCGAGTAGTCGGCCGACAACAGGTAAGGGTCGGGTCCCGCGTCCCGGGCGACGAAGGCCCGCCGTATTTGACGCCCCAGCTCCGACCGCACCGGTATGTTCTGCAGGTTGGGGTTGCTGGAGGAGATACGGCCCGTGGCCGCCCCCGTCTGGTTGAAGTCGCTGTGTATGCGTCCTGTGCGCGGGTTCACCAGGCCCGGCAGGGCATCCACATATGTGCCCTTGAGCTTGGTCAGCTCCCGGTACTCGAGGATCAGGTCGATGACCGGATGGGCGCCTCGCAATTCCTCCAGCGACTGGGCATCGGTGGAGTAGGAGCCCGTCTTGAGGCGACGGGTCTTGGGCAGCTTCAGTTCTTCGAACAGGACGCGGCTGAGTTGCTGGGGCGAGCCGATGTTGAAGCGGTGGCCCACCAGGCGATAGACCTCCTCCTCCACCCGACGGATCTCCTCAGCCAGCACGCCCGACATCTCCTTGAGCGCGCCCACGTCCACCGCCATGCCGTTGAGCTCCATGCGGGCCAGCACCGGCACCACCGGCATCTCGATTTCGTAGAAGAGGCGCTCCTGAGAGCGCTCCCGGAGCATCTCCTCCAACCGCGGGCGCAGGCGCAGGGTCATGTCGGCATCGGCGCAGGCGTAACGGCCTGCCGCCTCCACCGGCACCTCGGCCATAGATATCTGCTCCCGCCCCCGTTTGCCGATGAGCTGGGCGATGTCGGTCATCTCCACGCCCAGGAGGCGAGAGGCCAACCACTTGAGTCCCAGCGCTCCTTCCCCCGGACGGTAGGTGCCGCCCCCGCCCTCGCCGGCCAGAAAGGCGGCTATCATGGTGTCGAACTGGAGCCCCCGCACCCACACGCCGTGCTGGGCCAGCACCACCATGTCGTACTTGGCGTTGTGGGCCGTCTTGGCTACCCCCTCCGCCTCCAGCAGGGGGCCCAGACGCTCCAGCGCCAGCTCCAGGGGCAACTGACGCGCCCCGCCCACGTGGCCCACGGGCACGTAATATGCCTCCCCGGGAGCAACGGCGAAGGAAAGGCCCACCAGGCGCGCCCGCATGGCCTCCAGCCCGGTGGTCTCGGTATCGAAGGCGAAGGCGCCGGCCGCCTCCAGGCGCTGGGCTAGCTCCGCCAGGGCCTCCTCACTGTCCACGATGCGATAGCGCTCGGCACCGGCCTCGGCGACGGCGGGACGGCCGGTCAGGGGCACCTGGAGAGCACGCTCCTCTTCCTCCTGGCCATCGTCGGGGGGCAGGCGAGGGACCAGACTCTTGAACTCCAGCTCACGGAACAGGTCCAGCACCCGCTGGCGACGGTAGTGACGACGGAAGTCAGCGGCGTCCAGGTCCAGCTCTACCGGGACATCGGTGGCGATGGTGGCCAGGGCCTTGCTGCGACGGACCTGCTCCTCGTGCTGGCGCAGGGCCTCCCTCAGCTTGGGCGGCTCCACCTGCTCCAGGTTCTCGTACAGGGCCTCGATGCTGCCGAACTCCTGCACCAGGCGCACGGCCGTCTTCTCGCCCACTCCGGGGACGCCGGGGATATTGTCAGTGGCATCGCCTTTGAGGGCCTTCAGGTCTGGTATCTGGTGGGGCAGGACACCGTACCGGCGCTGCACGTCCTCGGGGGTGGCATAGACCACGAAGTCCCGCTGGTAGGGGCGATAGAGCCAGAGCCGGACGCCCGGTCGCACCAGCTGGGCGATGTCCGAGTCCAGGCTCACCAGACAGGTCTCGATGCCGGCCTCGGCCGCCTGACGCGACAGCGTGCCCAGAATATCGTCAGCCTCGTATTCCTCCAGCTCGTAGATCGGGATGCCGAAGGCCTCGATGAGCTCGCGACAGCGACGTATCTGGGCGCGCAGGTCGTCGGGCATCTCTACCCGGTGTGCCTTGTAGTTGGGATCGAGGCGATGACGGAAGGTGAGGCGCCCCTTGTCCATGGCCACGATCACGTGGCTGGGCTTCAACTCCTGAAGCACCGAAAGGAGTGTGTTGGCGAAGCCGTATACTGCAGTGATGACCTCCCCGGTGTGGCGCACGGTGAGGGGCTGCTCCCGCATGGCGTGGTAGGAGCGGTGAATGATGCCGTGGCCGTCCAGGAGGACCAGAAGGGTCTTGGCCTCGCCCACGCCTCAGATTTTAGCACCCGACGCCACGAACCGACGCCGGTTCGCGACAGGAGGCGTCCCTCTCCTTGTCGTAAACGTTAGACTCTCTTACAATGCCTATGGAGCATCCATCGAAGGGAGAGGCTATGACTAGGCCCGTCCTGCGCACACCCCTCTGCGACCTGCTGGGCATCGAATACCCGGTCGTCCTGGCCGGCATGGGTCCTAGCGGCACCGCCAGCCGCGGCATCGCTCGGGCGGAGCTGGTAGCCGCTGTGTCCAACGCTGGCGGCCTCGGCGTCATCGGCGGGGCAGCCATGTCCCCGGACGAGCTGCGGCAGGAGATTCGCAAGGTGCGCGACCTCACGGACAAGCCCTTCGGCGTGGACCTGCTGCTACCGACGGTCGGCCAACTGCCTTCTACAGGCAGCGGGGGCAGTGGCGCCCCGGCTAACTGGCGCGAACTGGTGCCCGGCGACGTGCGTGAGTTCGTCCTCCAGCTCAAGCGACGCTTCGGGCTGCCCGACGCGGGGCCGGAATCGACGCCGCGCTTCGCCCCCGACTACATTCAGCGCCAGATGGAGGTGGTGCTGGAAGAGCGAGTCCCCGTCTTCGCTTCGGGTCTCGGCAACCCTGCCCCCTTCGTCCCGCAACTGCACCGCAACGGCACCAGGGTGATGGCCCTGGTGGGCAACGTGAAGAACGCTCGTCGCGTGGCCGAGGGTGGCGCCGACGTGGTGGTGGCCCAGGGCTACGAGGCAGGCGGCCATACCGGCCGCGTCGGCACCATGGCCCTGGTGCCCCAGGTGGTGGACGCGGTGGCCCCCAAGCCCGTGGTGGCAGCGGGAGGCATCGGCGACGGCCGAGGCCTGGCAGCCGCCCTCTGCCTGGGCGCAGTCGGCGTATGGGTAGGCACCGCCTTCCTGGTATCCGAGGAGTCACCCCTCGACCCGGAGCTGAAGCGGCGCATCCTGGAGGCTAGCGAGGAGGACACCCGCGTCACTCGCATCTACTCGGGCAAGACCATGCGCAACATCACCAACCCCCTCATCGAGGAGTGGGAGAGGGCCGGAGTGCCTACCTTGCCCTTCCCCTTCCAGGGCGCCATCGTTCGCGAGATAACGGTGGCCGCTGAAAAGGCAGGGCGCAAGGAGCTGCTCATGAACCCAGCGGGCCAGATCGCGGGCATGATGCGCCGTATCCGCCCCGCCCGCGAGATCCTGGAGGAGATGGTGGCCCAGGCGGCCGAGATCCTGGGCCGCATCGCCCCCTCCTACGTTGGCACCTAGCTGCCCTTTCCCCCGAGCACGTGCGCCCGGTGCCAATAAGGGCCAAAACTTGATTTTGTAACTCGGGATAGTATATTATGATGGCTGTGAGATGTCCCTGCTGAACGGAGGTTGAAGACATGTCCCAGTATGCCCATCCCGAGGTGCTGGTCTCCACCGAATGGGTAGCTGAGCACCTCAACGACCCGAAGGTGCGCATCGTCGAGGTGGATGTGGACACGGCCGCCTACGAGACGGGCCACATCCCCGGCGCCATCGGCTGGCACTGGCGCAACGACCTGGAAGCGCCCATCCTGCGCGACATTGCCCCCAAGGAGCTGCTGGAGGACCTGCTCTCCCGTTCGGGCATCGCCAACGACACCACCGTCGTGCTGTACGGCGACAACAACAACTGGTTCGCCACCTACGCCTTCTGGCTGCTCAAGTACTACGGCCACGAGGACGCGCGGGTGATGAACGGCGGGCGCAAGAAGTGGATCGACGAGGGACGCCCCCTCACCACCGAGGTGCCCTCCTATCCCCGCACCCAGTACCGCGCCAAGGACCCTGACCCCGAGATTCGAGCCTTCCGCGACGAGATCCTGCGTCGTCTCGGGTCGCCCGACCTGGCCCTGGTGGACGTTCGCTCCCCGGCCGAGTACAAGGGCGAGATCCTGGCGCCCGAGAACCTGCCCCAGGAGGGTGCCCAGCGTCCCGGCCACATCCCCGGTGCCAAAAACGTGCCCTGGGCCATGGCCGTGCGAGAGGACGGCACCTTCAAGGACCCGGAGGAGCTGAAGCAGCTGTACCAGTCCCTGGGCATCACGCCCGATAAGGAGGTCATCGCCTACTGCCGCATCGGCGAGCGCTCCTCCCACACCTGGTTCGTCCTCAAGTACCTGCTGGGCTACCCGAAGGTGAAGAACTACGACGGCTCCTGGACCGAATGGGGCAGCCTGGTGGGCGCGCCCATCGAGAAGTAGCGGCGACAGGCCGAAGCCACAGGCCCCGTGCGCTCCACCACGAGCGCGCGGGGCCTGTCGCATCTCCGGAGTGAGCGCGGGGCCGGGGAAGGAAGGGCGTTCGTCCCTCGGCCTGATAAGGTAAACTCGAGGGACGGGAGGGGTGCCGGAGCGGCTGAACGGGGCGGTCTTGAAAACCGCTAGGGGCCCCCGTGCCCCTCGTGGGTTCGAATCCCACCCCCTCCGCCAGCCTCGAGACCCTTCCGAGGCCCCGCCCAGAAGTTTGACCCTCCATTACGGGGCAGGTATAATGAGCCATGCTTCGGGAGGCCCGCAGCGGGCGGGGAGGAGACCTTGCCCAAGCGCACCTATCAGCCCAAGAACCTGCGTCGAAAGCGCAAGCACGGCTTCCTGGCCCGGATGGCCACCAAGGGGGGTCGCCTCGTCCTCAAGCGGCGCCGCCTCAAGGGGAGGTGGCGGCTCACCGTCTGAGGGGGCCGTGGGCAAGCTCCTGCGGCTCCACGGCCGCAAGGCCTTCGATCAGGTCTTCCGCCGGGGCCGTATCTACCGTCACGAACTCATGGTGCTGCGCACGTTACCCAATGGCCTGCCTTACTCCCGCATGGGGCTGGTGACCGGAAAACGGCTCGGAAAGGCCACCGTCCGCAACCGCACCAAGCGACGCCTGCGGGAGGCGGTGCGTCGCCTGCCCCTGGCCCCCGGCTGGGACTTCGTGTTCGTGCTGCGACCACCAGCAGCGGCGGCCGACTACTGGCAGATAGAGCAGGCAGCCCGACATCTCCTGGCGCGGGCGGGGGTCCTCTCGCCTCAGGAACCGGGGAGAGAGGCATGAAATCGGCAGCCCTGAGCCTCATCCGCTTCTACCAGGAGCGGGTATCCCCGGCCAGGCCTCCCGCCTGTCGCTTCTTCCCGTCCTGCTCGCAATACAGCTATGAGGCCATCCAGCGGCACGGGCTGCTCAAGGGCGGTATCCTCACCCTCTGGCGGCTGGCCCGCTGTCACCCCTTTCACCCCGGTGGTTACGATCCTGTCCCCTGAGACCGCTCCCAGGGCCGCCAACGGCCGCCGGCTGTGGGCGATGATGGCCCTCCTGGCCGGCCTGTCCCTGCTGGCCACAGCCTGCGCCGCTGCCGCCACCCCCAGGGGCTGGGCCTCACCGGTGGTGAGCCAGGGCCAGCTCTACGTGAGCCTGGAGGCCGGGCGCCTTTCGGCCTACGAGGTGGGCAGCTGGCGATTCCTATGGCGCTTTCCGGGACAGAACGACAGCAAAGTGCGGCCCCAGGCCATATACGGTGGTCCGGTGGCCACCGCCGATGCCGTCTACTTCGGCGGCTACGACGGGAACGTCTACGCCGTGGACAGGGCCCAGGGCGGCCTGCGCTGGCGTTTCAAGACCGATGGCCCCATCATCGCCCCCTTGGCCCTGGACGAGAGCAGCGGCACCGTCTATGCCGCCTCCGACGACGGGCGCGTCTATGCCCTCGACAGTCGCGACGGCACCCTGCGCCCCGGTTGGCCCTTCCGCACCGATGGCAGCATTTGGGCGAGGCCCCTCCTGGACGGCAACACCCTTTACGTCGCCTCCATGGACGGCAAGCTCTACGCCCTGGACGCCATTTCGGGCCGCAAGCTGTGGGAGGTGGACGTCGGCGCAGGGCTGGTATCCAACCCCGTCCTGGCCGACGACACCATCGTCGTTGGCGCCGTGGACCGCAGGCTTTATGCTGTGGACGTGAGCTCCCGCAGGCTGAAGTGGCCGAGCCCTCCCCGTGCCGACAACTGGTTCTGGGCCGAGCCCCTGGTGGTCGGCGATGTGGTCTACGCACCCAACCTGGACGGCACCGTCTACGCCCTGTCCCTGGCCGACGGCTCCGTCCTCTGGACCTTTGCCGCCCAGAACCCTGTGCGGGCACGGCCCCTGTTGATGGGGCAGGTGCTGGTGGTGGTGGACAGGGAGGGGATAGTCTACGGGCTGGACGCCGCTACCGGCAGCGAGGCCTGGGGCCGACAGGACCTGCTGCGCAGAGTCCTCGCCGACCCGACGCCCGTCGATGACCAGGTGCTGATCGTGGCCCACGACGGCAACGTCTTTCGACTGGACCCCGACAGCGGGCAGGTGCAACGCCTGGACCTGCCTAGGCCATGACGGACAGGAACAGGCCCACCACCGTTGGACCCGCGGGTGCCCTCGGCCGGCGCCTGTACCTGTTGCTGCTGGCGCTGGTGTTCGTAGCGGTATTCGCCACGGCCCAGGCCGGGCGTGACCCGTGGCATACCCTGTTCGTAGATCCCCTCATCAACTTCCTGGTCCTGTTCAACAACGTGCTGTTGGGACAGTTCGGGCTGGCCATCATCTTCTTCACCCTCTTCATGCGGCTCGTCACCCTGCCCCTCACCATCCGCCAGTTCCAGTCCACCAAGGCCATGTCGGCCATTCAGCCGCGGGTGCAGGAGATCCAGAAGAAATACAAGGACCCCAAGCGCCGTCAGGAAGAGCTGATGAAGCTCTATCAGGAGGCAGGGGTCAACCCGCTGGGCTGTCTAATGCCGATGCTCATCCAGTTTCCGGTATGGATCGCCCTCTACCGCGCCCTGATAGTGCTGGTGGGAGGGGTGCCGGAGGCTGTGGTGGACCTCTCGCAGCACCTCTATCCCTGGTCCTATCTCTACAGCGCCATACCCCTAGAGCAGCACTTTCTGTGGCTCAACCTGGGTCGGCCGGATGCCACCTTCGTCCTTCCCATCCTGGTAGGGGTGACCACATACCTGCAGCAAAAGGTCTCCACCGCCGGCAGCACAGCTACCACCCCGGAGCAGCAGCAGATGAACCAGACGCTGAACCTGATGATGCCGCTCATGTTCGTCTGGTTCACGCTGGCAGTCCCCAGCGGCCTGGGTCTATACTGGCTCGTTAGCAACGTCATCTCAGTTGGTATAAGCTACTTCGTGTATGGGAAGCGTGGGATAGACTGGCGGCGGGTACTGCTACCCTTCCCAGAGCCCGCCGCCACCGCCCGCGGCGCGGGCAGGCCCACATCGAGCCGAAGGGGGGACCATGAACGAAGGCGTCGAGGCAAGCGGTAGGACTCTGGACGAGGCCATCGAGAAGGCCCTCGCTCTCCTGGGGCTGGAGCGTGACCAGGTGCACATCGAGGTGCTGACCACCGGCCGCCCCGGCATCTTCGGACTCGGCGGCGAGGAGGCCAGGGTGAGGGTCACCCCCCTGGAGCCCGGCCGGCTCCCCTCCCTCGCACGGGAGGAGCGCCCCTCCTTCGTCCCTGTCGACGAGGAAGAGGAGGAAGAGGGGGTGGTGGTCAAGGGCGTCGACGCCGCCGAGGTGGCCCAGGCCGCCGAATACCTGCGCCAGATGCTGCGCTGCCTGAGCCTGGAGGCCGAGGTCTCCGTCCGGCCCCCCGAGACGCCAGGCGATGGGCTGGGGCGGGCGAGCGCCGTCCTGGACATCCGCGGCGAGGACCTGGGCATCCTCATCGGCCGTCGCGGCTCTACTCTGGCTGCCCTCCAGTACATCCTGAACGTCATGATCAACCGCCAGTTCGGCAGCCGCGTGGTGGTGACGGTGGACGTGGAGGGCTACAAACGGCGACGGGAGGAGGCCCTGAAGGGGCTGGCCCAGCGCCTCGCCCAGCGAGTCAAGCAGACGGGACGCCCCGTCACCCTGGAGCCCATGCCAGCGGCCGAGCGTCGCATCGTCCACCTGGCCCTGGCCAACGACCCCGAGGTGGTCACCTCCAGCATCGGCAACGGCGAGGACCGCAAGGTCATGATCTCCCCTCGCCGTCGCTCCCGCGGTGGACCCGGCCGCCGGCCCTGAGGGATGCCCCGCTTCCTGGTGGTAGGGCACCTGGTAGAGGACGCGGTGCCCGGGGGCTATCGCCTGGGAGGCACCGCTGCCTATGCCGGCCTGCTGGCACACCGACTGGGATGGGAGACCTTCGTCCTCACGGCCGGGCCCAGCGACCCCCCTGAAATGGCGGGCATACATCTGTTGAGGGTGCCGGCCCTGGTCTCGACCCGCATACGCAACGTCTACGAGGGGGGTCGGCGACGGCAGTCGGTCCTCTCCCGCGCCCCCGAGCTGGGGCCGGAGCTGGTGCCGCCCGAGTTGCTGGGCTGCGAGGCGGTGCTGCTGGGGCCGGTCGCGGGCGAGGTGCCGCCGGCCATGGCCTCCCTCTTTGCCGGACGTCTCCTGGGGGCCTGCGCCCAGGGATGGTTGCGGGAGGTGGGGCCCGACGGCATCGTCCACCCCCGTAGCGCTCACTGCTGGGATGCAGAGTCAGTCCTGGAGCACGCGTGGGCCGTCTTCGTCTCGGACGAGGACCTGGCGCCCCACGAGGCCCCTGCCGTGCTGGAGCAGTGGTCGCGAAAGGTGCCGCTGGTGGCCTTCACCCGCGGCGAGAAGGGGGCGGAGATCTGCTATCGGGGCCAATGGTGCCGTATCGATGCCTTTCCGGCCCGGACGGTAGACCCCACAGGCGCCGGCGACGTCTTCGCCGCTGCCTTCCTCATCGCGGTCCACGAAGGGGCCCAAATCGGGGAGGCGGCGCGCTTTGCCTCGGCCGCCGCGTCGCTGGTGGTGGAGGCTGAAGGTGTAGCAGGCGTCCCGGAACGGCGCCAGATCGAAGAGCGACTGGCAGCCTACCCCGATATCGTCTGCCGCTGAGGCGACGGCTGCAGGTATTCCAGGCCCCGCCTCAGCTCCTGGACATCCAGTTCTTTCAGGTCGAAGCGTCGGCGCAGGTCTTCCAGCACCGGCCCGGCCTCGAAGGGGCGACAGGAGAAGATATCGGCCCAGATCATGCCCCGCTCGGGGAAGGTGTGAATGGCGATGTGGCTCTCGGCGATCATGACCACGCCGGAGATGCCCCAGTCCTCGGGCACCGGCCCCTGATAGCGGACCACCACCGGCGGGCATATCTTGTTCATGCCCAGCATGTCGGGGTAGACTTCCAGCATCTCCTGGACCAGGGAGGCATCGGCCAGGAGCTGGGGGTCGCCGCCCAAACCGTCGATGACCAGGTGCATCCTCCTCCTCCGAATCAGACGCTCTGGCGGGGGTGCGGCTGGGGGAATTCCCTCTTCAGCCGAGGAACAAGGGTAACACAGCGCCCCCCCTCAGACAACGGTAGCGGCAGCCTGGGGCGCCGTCAGCAGCATGTCCTCCAGGACCAGGCGAGGGCTGACGTTCTCCTCCAGGTAGCGGCGGGCATCCCACAGGGCGCGCAGGAAGGCGGCCACCTGGTGCGGCGGCACCTGGGCGGCCAGGGCCCGCATCTCCTCCACTCGCTCGCGGTGAACGAGGCCCGCATCCTCCCCCATGGCCGTCAGGAGGACATCGCGCCACACTGACTGCCAGACGTCCAACACCCGCCACAGCCGCTCGCCGAAAGGGGCAGCGGGAGCGGGCGGCGCCCCTTCCTCGCGGCCCCGGTCGTTGGCGCTCAGGAGCTGGGCCAGCTCCTCGGCCAGGGCCAGGCGCCGGGGCAGCGGCATCTGCGCCAGCGACATGGCCCGGTCCACCTCTTCCTCCCGTTGACGGCGCAGCTCAGAATCGCCGGCCAGCGAGAGGGCCAGCCCCGGCCTTCCCTCGCTCCAGCGGGCTATCCGCTCGGCCTCGTCCGTCGATAGGCCGTGACCCGCCAGCGCGCGGGCCAGCTCGTCGACCGGGGCCGTCCCCAGGGCCGTCCGCCGGCAGCGAGAGCGAATGGTGGGCAGGAGGGCTGCCTCCCGCGCGGTCACCAGCACCAAGACCGTGTCGGGAGGCGGCTCTTCCAGCGTCTTCAGGAAGGCGTTCTGGGCCTCCAGGTTCATGGCATCCGCCGGGTCCACGATGGCTACCCGCACGCGGCCCTCGAAGGGCTTCAAGGCCAGGGCTCGCTCCAGCTCTCTGACCTGGGCGATACGGATCTCGCGGTGGGGCGGCTCCACTGTAAGCAGGTGGAGGTCGGCATGCAGGCGTCCCTCGATGCGACGGCACTGCCGGCAGGCCAGGCAGGGGCGCTCCTGCACGGATGCCAGGCAGTTGAGGGCCTGGGCCAGCCGCAGGGCCAGGGTACCCTTGCCCACATGGGGCGGCCCCACCAGCAGGTAGGCATGGGACAGCCGCCCCCGCTCCAGGGCAGTGGCCAGGGCCCGCACCGCCTGTCCCTGGCCTATCAGGCCCCAGTCCCTCACTCCTGCGGCCACAGCTCGCAGCGCATCAGGTCTTCGTAGGTCTCGCGGCGGCGCACCAGCCTGGCCTCGCCGTTGCGCACGAAGACGATGGCCGGGCGCGGGGCGGCGTTGTAGTTGCTCGCCATGGCCGGAGCGTAAGCGCCGGCGGCGGGAACCGCCAGCAGGTCGCCCGGCTCCAGGGGCGGAAGCTCCACGTCCCAGAGCAGAACGTCGCCCGACTCGCAGAACTTGCCGGCCACCGTCACCCGCTCGCGACGACCGTCCAGCGGGCGGTTGGCCACCAGGGCCGAGTAGCGGGCGCCGTAGAGGGCAGGACGGATGTTGTCGGCCATGCCCCCATCCACCGAGACGTAGCGCCTGACGCCCGGGACGTCCTTCCAGGCGCCCACGGTGTAAAGGGCTACCCCTGCCCGGGCGACGATGGCCCGCCCCGGCTCCACCGAAAGCCTCGGCAAAGGCAGACCACGGCCGTGGCACTCCGCCCTCAGGCAGGAGACGATGGCCTCGGCGTACTCTCCCACCGAAGGCGGCGGCTCCTGGGGAAGGTACTGGACGGCGAAGCCGCCCCCCACGCTCAGCTCCCTCAGCTCCAACCCGTGACGGGCGCTCATCTCGGCAGCGAAGGCCAGGACGATGGCGATGGCCTCCCGATAGGGGTCCAGCTCGAAGATAGGCGAGCCGAGATGGAAGTGGAGCCCCGCCAGCTCCAGCGAGGACGAGGCCAGAGCTCGCCTGACCGCCTCCTCGGCCTGACCCGTGGCGATGGGGAAGCCGAACTTGCTGTCCAGGACGCCGGTGGTGGTCTTGGCATGGGTGTGGGGGTCGACGCCGGGCGAGACCCGCAGCAGCACCCTCTGCCGCCGCCCCGCCTCGGCCGCGAGGCGCGACAGCACGTCCAGCTCGTAGAAGTTGTCGACCACTACCTGGCCCACCCCGTAGGCCAGGGCTTCCTGCAGCTCCGTCTTCGACTTGTTGTTGCCGTGGAAGTAGATGCCCTCAGGAGGGAAGCCTACCGAGGCCATGAAGGCGAGCTCTCCCCCCGAGACGACGTCGGCCCCAAGCCCCTCCTCCACCAGCAAGGCTGCCAGGGCACGTCCGATGTAGGCCTTGCAGGCATAGACCACCCTGACGTCGTGGTGACGGGCCGAAAACTCCTCCCGAAAGGAGCGGCACATGCGGCGCAGCGTCTCCTCGTCGAACACGTAGAGAGGGGTGCCGAAGCGCTGGGCCAGCTCCACGGCATCGCACCCGCCGATGGCCAGGTGGCCGGCCGCGTTGACTTCGGCAGTGACGGGCAAAATGTCCTTGAGCTGTTCGACGGCGTTCATGCTTCCCTCGTCGGTGGACTGGTCAGGCAGGGACGTAGCGGGCCTCGGCCCCCTCGCCCTGGCGAACGACCCGCCCCTCGGCCATCAGCTTGTGCAGGTGGGCCTCCACCTGGCGGCGGGCCATGCCCAGGATGCGCCTGTCCAGCTCGGGGTATATGGCCCGGACCAGCTCCATAACCGTCCCCTTGCCCTGGGCCAGCAGCGACAGCACCTGCCTCTCCCTCTCCAGGCGGTGGTCCACGAGTTCCTGCAGCTTGCGACCGACCTCCTTCACTGGCGGGCCGTGTCCCGGCAGCATCAGCGAGGCCCCCAGTCCCTTCAGCCTCTCCAGGGACTGCAGGTAAAGGGCCATGTCGCCGTGGGGCGGAGGAGAAACGGCCACCGTGCCCAGGCCCAGGGCTGTGTCGCCGGTGAAAAGGACGCCCTCCTCCCGCAGCAAGAGACATAGGGACCCCATGGTGTGGCCCGGTGTATGGACGGCCTGGAGGGTCAGGGACCCCACCCGCAGGACGTCGCCGTCGGCCAGGAAAGCGGCGCCCTGGGCGGCCCGGGCCGCCTCTTGTCGGAACTCGCGCGCCCGCCGTGCCCACTCCTCCTGGCCCTCGGGCGCTTCCAGGTCTTGAGGGGCGTCGGCCTCCCAGTCGCGCAGGAACGGGGCCTCGTCCGGATGCAGGAGAACCTGTGCGCCGGTGGCCTCAGCCAGGCGCGCCGCCCCGCTGGCGTGGTCGAAATGGTGGTGGGTGAGAACGATGTAGCGCAGGCGTAGGCCCGGCAGCCCCCGCAGGTATTCTATGCGAGCTTGGACCGACGCCTCGTCGGCGAAGCCGCTGTCCACCAGCGCCCCCTCATCGCCGTCGGCGACCAGGTAGACGTTGGGAGCCAGAGGGCCGATGTAGAAGGGAGGGCTCGCCGCCAGCACCCGCACGTGGTCCGTGAGCTGCCTGACCTCCACTGCTGCCTCCCTAGGTCTGTCAGGCCAATGGTATCATAGGGGCCGATAGGGAGGAACGCGATGCAGGTATACGAGGACGGCACCCTGCGCCTGCTGCGCATCGGTCCCCTGGGGCCTTTCGCCAACAACGCCTATGTGGTGGCTGACCGCCAGGCAGGAGAGGCGATCCTGGTAGACATGCCAGCCGAAGGGGAGCGGGTGCTCGCCGCCCTGGAAGGGCTGCGGGTGACGGCCATCGTCCTCACGCACACTCATCCCGATCACTGGCAGAGCTACGACCTGATCAAGAGGGCCACCGGGGCACCGGTCCTGTGCCACCCAGCCGAGGTCATCATGCCCGCGGATCGGCGCGACGGCGACCTGCAGGACGGGCAGGAGTTGCCGTTCGGCTCCCTTCGTCTGAGGGTGATCCATACGCCCGGCCACACCCCGGGGAGCTGCTGTTTCCTGGTGGGCCGCTACCTCCTGTCGGGCGATACCCTCTTCCCGGGCGGGCCGGGGCGTTCCAACAGCCCCCAAGACCTGCAGCAGGAGATAGCCTCCATCACCCAGAAGCTCTACGTGCTGCCCGACGAGACGCTGGTGCTACCGGGGCACGGCAAGGGCACCACCATCGGGCAGTCCAAGCGAGAGTATGCGGTCTTCGCCTCGCGGCCCCACCCCCCCGACCTGTGCGGCGACGTCCTCTGGGAGTCATCTTAGGGAATGGGCATCTTCACCGGCATCATCGAGGAAGTGGGGACGGTCCTCGAGGCCGAGCGGGGGAGGCTGCGCATCGCCTGCCGCGCCTGTCTGGAGGGCACCCGCAGGGGGGACTCCATCGCCGTCAACGGCGTCGACCTGACGGTGGCCGACATGGACGACGCGTCCCTCCACTTCCACGTCATGCCCGAGACGTACCGCCGCAGCAACCTGTCGGACCTCGTCCCCGGCGACCCGGTCAACCTGGAGCGGGCCTTGACCCCCCTTTCTCGCCTGTCGGGCCACCTGGTCAGAGGGGTGGTGGAGGCCACCGGGACCTTGCTGTCGCTACAGCCAGAGGAGGACGCCGTCATCGCCCGCTACAGCGCCCCCCCGGAGATCCTGCGCTACGTGGTCGTCAAGGGACCCATAGCCGTGGACGGGGTGTCCCTCACAGTGGTCCAGCGCTGGGACGATTCCTTCGCCGTCTCCCTGGTGCGCTACACCCAGGAGCATACCAACCTGGTGCGAAGGCGGCCCGGCCAGCGCGTCAACCTGGAGACCGACATCCTGGCCCGCTACGTGGACCAACTGCTGCGGGAAAGGCCGCTTCCTGCTGGCTAAGCTTGCGCTATACTAAGGCTGAACGATTTATCGGGAGGCACGGAGCTGAACGAGGAGCTCAAGGCAGAAGGGCCCGAGACCCCCGGGGGTGACCTGATCGTGGGCCTGGCTACGGTGGAAGAGGCCATCGAGGAGTACCGGCAGGGCCGCTTCGTCATCATCCTGGACAACGAAGACCGGGAGAACGAGGGCGACCTGACCATCGCCGCCCAGTTCGTTACGGCGGAGCATATCGCCTTCATGCTGCGCCACACCAGCGGCATCATCTGCGTGCCCATGACGGGCGAGCGGCTGGAGGAGCTGCAGATCCCGATGATGGTCAACCAGAACTCCTCCCGCTACAGCACCGCCTTCACCGTGTCGGTGGACGCCCGCTACAACGTCACCACCGGCGTCTCGGCCCACGACCGCGCCCAGACCATCCGCGTCCTGATCGACCCCAAGACGCGGCCGGCAGACCTGGTGATGCCCGGCCACGTCTATCCGCTGCGAGCACGGGAGGGCGGCGTGCTGGTGCGGGCAGGCCATACCGAAGCCGTGGTGGACCTGTGTCGTCTGGCAGGCCTCTACCCGGCCGGCGTCCTGTGCGAGCTGATGAACCGTGACGGCAGCATGATGCGCTGGCCGCAGATCCGCCGCTTCGCCCAGCGCCACCGCATCAAGGTCATCACCATCAACCAGCTCATCCGGTACCGGATGCAGCGGGAGCGGCTGGTGGAGCGGGTGGCCGAGGCACGATTGCCCACCCGTTACGGCGAGTTTCGCGCCATCGCCTATCGCAGCGCCGTGGACGCCAACGAGCACCTGGCCCTGGTGATGGGCGACGTCTCCACGCCGGAGCCGGTGCTGGTGCGAGTCCACAGCCAGTGCGTCACTGGCGACGTCTTTGGCAGCATGCGCTGCGACTGTGGCGAGCAGGTGGGGCTGGCGCTGGAGCGCATCGCCCAGGAGGGACGAGGCGTCTTCCTGTACATGCGACAGGAGGGTCGGGGCATAGGCCTGTGCAACAAGGTGCGCGCCTACTCCCTGCAGGACGCCCACGGCCTGGACACGGTGGAGGCCAACGAGGCCCTGGGCTTCCCGCCCGACCGACGCGACTACGGCATCGGCATGCAGATCCTGGTCGACCTGGGCGTGCGCCGCATGCGTCTCCTGACCAACAACCCCGCCAAGAGGGCCGGGCTGGAGGGATACGGCCTGGAGATCGTGGAGCGAGTGCCCATCCAGCCCACCGTCACCCCTTACAACCGCCGCTACCTGGAGGCCAAGCGGGACAAGCTGGGCCACCTCATCGAGATGCCCTTCTAGGGGGCGTCTTTGGCTAGGGTCTGGCAGGGGCGGGGCGGGGGCGAAGGGTTCTCCTTCGCCGTGGCTGTCGCCCGCTTCAACGAGGACATCACCCGACGGCTGCTGGACGGCGCCCTGGCGGCCCTCTCGGAGCACGGCGTCCCACCGGAGGCGGTGGACGTGGTCTGGGTGCCGGGTTCCCTGGAGCTGCCGGTGGTGGCCAGGGAGCTGGGCAAGAGCGGACGCTATCACGCCATCATCGCCCTGGGCTGCGTCATCCGCCACGAGACGCTGCACTTCGACCTGGTAGCTCAGGGGGCCACCATCGGCCTGGTTCAGGCATCCCTGGAGACAGGCGTGCCGGTGCTGCACGGGGTGCTGGCCTGCTACACGCGGGAGCAGGCCCTGGACCGGGCTGGCGGCGCCCGCGGCAACAAGGGCTACGAGGTGGCCCTCAACGCCCTGGAGATGGCCCAGCTCATGCGCCAGCTCCGCGACGGCCTCGGCTAGCGCCTGTCAGGGCGAGCCTAAGGGGCCGGAGCGCCGCCGAACGGACGCCACCATGAGGGCCGTCAACCTCAACCGGGGCACCGTCCTCGCTGAGCGTGTGGAAGAGGCGCGCACCTTCTGGTCGCGCCTGGTGGGCCTGTTGGGACGACGGGAGCTGCCCGAGGGCCATGCACTCCTCATCGTGCCCTGCTCTTCGGTCCATACCATGTTCATGGGGTTCGCCATCGACGTGGCCTTTTTGGATCGGGACGGACGAGTCCTACGGGCCTTTGCACGCGTGCCTCCCTTCCGCCTGCTGGCCGGGGGAAGGGGGGCCTACATGGCCCTGGAACTGCCCGCGGGCACCCTGGTCCGCACCGATACCCGCCCCGGCGACTTCCTCCAGCTGCTGCCCTGAGGGGCAGCACAGGCCCACAGGCCCCGCCGATGCCCTATCATGGGCCTGTCATGGCCGGACTGCCGCCGCTGGTGAGCGTGGTCGGGCCCTCGGGCGCGGGGAAGACGGCCCTGCTGGAGGCGCTGGTGAGGGAGCTGTCCCGTCGAGGTCGACGGGTGGCCTGTGTGAAGCACTCCCATCATCGCGATTTGCTCCCCGACGCCCCCGGCAGCGATACCCACCGGCTGGCCCAGGCAGGCGCCGCGGTGACCGTGCTCTCGGCGCCGGGAGTTCTGTGCCTGCGACGCGCCGATGGCGACGAGTGGCCCCTGTCTTCGGTGGCCGCCCTGGCCGGCGAAGGGCTGGATCTGGTTCTGACGGAGGGCTACGGCGGCGGGCCGGCACCCAAAGTCCTGGTGCTCCGTCATGGCCACCCTTCGCCCGTCCTTCCCCCGGGCCTGCTGGCGGTGGTGGGCCCCTGCCCGCCCGGGTGGAGCGGCCCCGTTTTCTCCGCCGAACAGGTCAGGGAGCTGGCCGACCTCCTGGAAGAGCGGCTGGGTCTCGCCCCGAAGGGCTAGGATGAGGGAACCGGTCGCGGCGCTGGTGCTGGCCGGCGGTCGGAGCCGGCGTCTCGGTCAGGACAAGGCGCTGCTGGAGCTATGGCCCGGGGTCCCCCTGCTGGCCCGGGTCGTCCGGACAGTCAGCCGTCTCTGCCCCGAGGTGGTGGTGGTCGTGGACGCGCCGGAGCGCTACGCTCACCTGGGCCTGCCGGTGCGCTGGGCGGTGGACGCCCTCCCGGGGCAGGGCCCCCTCGCAGCCCTGGTGGGCGGCCTGGAGACCGTAGCCGCATCCCACGCGCTGACGGTGGCCTGCGACCTGCCTTTCCTCTGTCCGCCCCTCCTGGCCCACATGCTGGACCTGCCACGGGACTACGAGGCTCTGGTGCCCCGCTGGCGCGGCCGCTGGCAGCCGCTGCATGCCGTCTATGCCCGTTCCTGCCTGCCCGTGGCCCGTCGCCTCCTGGCAGCGGGGGAGAGGAACCTTCATGCACTACTCTCGTATCTCAGGGTGCGGCCTCTACCGCCGCGAGAGATCCGACCCTACGACCCTCTCGGACTGTCTTTTTTTGACATCGACACTCCCCACCGCCTGCGGCGGGCGAGGGAACTGGCAGCTCGGACCGAGCCCTAGGAGTGGCTGCTGCTGGCCGCCACCTCGGCCGGTTTGACCAGAAGGCAGGGAATGGTCGACCGCTGCAGCACTGCCTGGGCCACGCTGCCCATGAAGGGCCGGCCCTGGCCTGAACGGCCATGGCTGCACAGGGCGATGATGCCGGCCCCGGTATCCTGCGCAGCCTGCAGTGTCTGGTTGATTGCGTGGCCCACTGCCACCCGCGTCTCCACTTCCAGGCCGCTGCTCCTGAGGTCCTCGGCCACGTCCTCCAGCATGGCCAGGGCCTCCTCCTGGAGAATGGTCAGCGACTCGGCCAGGTAGCCACGAGACGCATAGGCCGCTGCCGCCAGTCCCCCCAGGGCCACCACATGTAAGAGCACCGCCCTGGCCCGCAGCGCCAGGCAGAGGTCGCGGGCCAGCGGCAGGACCGTCAGGGAAAGGGGGGAGCCGTCGAGGGGCAGCAGCACCCTGTCCAGGGACCCGACACCGCCGCCCCTCACCAGCAGCACGGGGCAGGCGGCTGCCTCCACCACTCGCATGGAGACGCCGCCGCGGCTCCACGGCTCCGGCCCCCGCGGCGGCCGACCGGCCATGACTATGAGGGGGGCCTCCAGTCGCTGAGCAACGCGGAGGATGCAGTGGGCGGCAGGGCCGAAGGCCATCTCCACCCGCACGGTCAATCCCAGGGACTCCAGCCAGCGCCGCTTGCCCTCCAGGTACGAGCGGGCCCAGGCCGTCTCCTGGCCCAGGCCCCAGCACTCGTGAACGCCGCTGCTGTGTTGACGGTCCACGGCCGTCAACAGGACCACCTCCGAGCGGGCACCGCGGGCGATGGCCTCGGCATAGGGGAGGGCCGTCTCGGCCACGGGGCCTCCATCCAGGGGCACGAGCAGCGTCCGCACACACCCACCTCCTCCCGAGGGGGAAAAGTTGAAAACATAATAACACAGCCGCCCGGCCCTCAGGCGCGACCCGTCTGCCGGCCGATGGACAGGCGGCCCCTCAGCCTCTCCCAGGCCTCACGCAGGCAGGCGTAGCGGTAGCCCACCCACTGGGTGCCCTTCAGCAGCAGGTGCAGGGCCAGGGCCAGCACCCCCTCCCGCCACGGTCGGCCGAACCAGAGGCTTCCCTCCCGCTCCCGAAGAAACAGGTCCCAGTAGGGGGTGGCCTTCACCGCCCGCAGCGAGGCGCCATAGCGAAGGTTGGTGCGCAACAGCTTGCCCAGGTCGGGTTCGACGTGCCAGACGGCGTCTCGCAGCAGCCCCACCCGCTGCGAGAGGCGTCGGCACTCGTAGTAGATTATGTCGTGGTCGTAGTGCAGGATGCTGGGGACGACATGGGGCGGTATGGCCTCCAGGGCGCGGAGCAGCAGATCGCGACGGAAGAAGCGGGGCGGGTTGCCGCCGCGAGCGGGGTCGAACCCCTGCTCCGTGTCGAAGCGGGCGTTGACGATGGCTTTGGAGGCGGCGTAAAGCCTCGGCACGAGCCATTCACGGTTGTAGGACTCCTCCTCCAGCACTAGCATGTCGTAGCCCTGCTCTATCATCTCCACCGCCCTGGCGATGGCCCTCGGCTTCAGCACCTGGTCGGCGTCCAGGAGCAGCACCAACTCCCCCCTGGACTCCCGCACGCCCAGGATACGGGCCGCCAGCAGCCTGCCCTCGCAGAAGAGGACGCGGGCGCCCATCTCGCGGGCGATGTCGACGGTGCCGTCGCGGGAATAGCTGTCCACCACCAGCAGCTCTAGGCGGGGGTAGTCCTGCCGGACGACGCTCTGGAGACAGAGGCGGAGGGTGCGGGCGCAGTTGTAGGTGGGCACCGACACCGAGACCAGCGGAAGCTGCGTGCGCATTCCCTGCCCTCCCTCGTCACAGCCCCCCTGCCAGGGGCGCACGGCACATGGGCCTGGGCGCTACCAGGGAATTTCGGCCCAGGCTACGCAGAGCACCTGGTCAGCAGCGCCGTAGTAGAGAACCAGAGTGCGCCCGTCCAGGAAGCCCCCGCACGAGAATACCACATTGGGGGCCACGCCCACCCGCTCGTACTCCTCCTCGGGCTCCAGGATTGGCTCCTCGCTGCGCTCCAGGATGTGCTCCGGCACCTCTTTGTCCAGCAGCACGTACCCCAGGCGGTAGGTCCAGGTGCGGGCCTCCACGCCGTGATAGATGAGGAGCCAGCAGTCGTCCAGCTCCAGGGGCGGGCCGGCTATGCCCACCTTGGCATCGTCCCAGTAGCCCGGACGGGGCGTCAGCAGCTCCTGGTGGTCGTACCAGTGGACCAGGTCGTAGGAATACGAAAGCCAGACGTGTTCGGCCAGGGTCATGGGCCGGTGCAGGAGGACGTAGCGGTCAGCGATGCGCCGCGGGAAGTAGGCCACGTTGCGGTTGTGGAAGCCCACCATGGTGGGAAGCAGCAGGCGGTGTTTGCTCCAGGCCCAGTGACCCTTCAGCAGGTGCTGGGGGTCGATGGCCGTCTCGCAGGGGCGGGCCATGTCCCGCTCCTTGCCGGCGTATATGACCCGCACCTGCCCGTCCAGAGGAATGACACGGGGGTCCTCCACCCCGTCCTGCTCAAACCAGTCCTCGGGCACCAGGACAGGATGGGGCAAGCGTTCCTCTACCTGGTCGTAGCCGCTGAGGCGGGCGTACCCGATGCGGGCCACGTCGTCCTGACCGCGGGCGGTGTAGAAGAGATGGATGCGGTCGCCCAACCGGATAACGCCGGCATTGCAAGTGAGCCGCGTCTCCCACCAGTTCTGGGTAGGAGTAAGGATGGGGTTGCAGGGGCTGCGATGGAACTTGAGCTTTTTCGCCATGGGTGCTTGGGAGGTGGACGCCTCCCAGATGTAGGGTAACGGGCCACAGCTATAGACACAAGGCCAGCCCGTCCACCCTCAGTTAGAAACGACGCAGCAGTTTCGCAGTTGCGCCAGCCGCCTAGGGACGCTGGAACCCAGCGACCCGCTCCAGGAACTCCAGCTTGGCCGAGCCAGGCTCCACCAGCGGCCCCAGCTTACCCATGAGCTCCCGCAACGCCCCCTGCCGATGGGCCTCGAAGGCGGCCTCGTCGCGATACACCTCGAACACCACGATGCGGCGCGGGTCGTCCTTGGCGCGATGGAACAGGTAGGCGATGGTCCCCGGCTCGTCGGCCTGGACGCGGCCTGCCAGCTCCTGCAGGACAGCCTCGGCCTCCTGCTCCTTACCCTCCTGGAGCCTGAAAGTGGCCAGCACCGTATACATGGGCGCCTCCCGCTAGTAGATGGCCTCCTCCTGGTAAACGCCGAAGACCTCGCGCATCACGTCGCAGATCTCGCCCAGGGTGCAGTAGGCCCTCACGGCCTCGATGAGGTGGGGCATGACGTTCTCCTGGCCCCGGCAGGCCTGCTCCAGCCGCCGCAGGCAGCGGACCACCTCCCGGTTGTCCCGCTCCCGCCGCAGCTCCCGCAGCCGCTCCACCTGCCGCCGGTAGCCCTCGCCGGTCGGGTCCACCCGCAGGATAGGGATCTCTATGGGCTCGTCCAGCACATAGCGGTTGACCCCCACCACGACCCGCCGTCCCTCGTCCACCTCCCGCTGGTAGCGGTATGAGGCCTCGGCTATCTCCCGCTGGAAGAAGCCCATGCGGATGGCCGGTATCACGCCGCCCAGGTCCTCGATGCGGCGGAAGTAGGCCCGCGCCTCCTCCTCCAGCTCCTGGGTGAGGGCCTCCACCAGGTAGCTGCCCCCCAACGGGTCGACGCTGTTGGTCACCCCGGACTCGTGGGCGATGACCTGCTGCACCCGCAGGGCCAGCCGGGCCGCCTTCTCGCTGGGCAGGGCCAGCGCCTCGTCCCAGGAGTTGGTATGCAGCGACTGGGTGCCCCCCAGCACCGCCGCCAGCGCCTGGATGGTGGTCCGTATCAGGTTCACCTCCGGCTGCTGGGCCGTCAGGGAGCAGCCCGCCGTCTGGGTGTGAAAGCGAAGCCACCACGACCTGGGATCCTTGGCGCCGAAGACCTCCCGCATCTGTCGCGCCCAGATGCGTCGGGCCGCCCGGAACTTGGCCACCTCCTCGAAGAAGTCGTTGTGACAGTTGAAGAAGAAGGAGAAGGTGGGGGCGAACTGGTCTACGTCCAGGCCCCGCTCCAGGCACCAGCGCACGTATTCGAAGCCGTCGGCCAGGGTGAAGGCCAGCTCCTGGGCCGCCGTGGCCCCCGCCTCGCGAATGTGGTAGCCAGAGATGCTGATGGGGTGCCACTTGGGCACCTGCTGCACGCAGAACTCTACCGTGTCCACCACCAGGCGCATGGACGGCTCCGGCGGGAACAAGAACTCCTTCTGGGCGATGTACTCTTTCAGGATGTCGTTCTGGATGGTGCCCCGCAGCCTCTCCCTGGGCACCCCCTGCCGGTCGGCCACGGCGATATACATGGCCCAGATGACGGCGGCGGGCGAGTTGATGGTCATGGAGGTGCTTATCTCGCCCAGGGGGATGCCGTCCAGCAGTATCTCCATGTCCCGCAGGGAGGACACAGCTACCCCACACTTGCCGAACTCGCCTTCGGCCATGGGGTGGTCGGTGTCGTAGCCGTAGAGGGTGGGGAGGTCGAAGGCGATGGACAGCCCCGTCTGACCCTCCGCCAGCAGGAACTTGAAGCGGGCGTTGGTCTCCTCGGCCAGGCCGAAGCCCGAGAACTGGCGCATGGTCCAGACCTTGCCCCGGTAGCCCGTGGGGTAGATGCCGCGGGTGTAGGGGTACCGGCCCGGAAGGCCGATGTCCCGCCGATAGTCCAGGCCGGCCAGGTCGGTGGGGTCGTACAGGCGGCGAACGGGACGCCCAGAGACGGTAGTGAAGCCGTCGTCGGCCCGCTCGGGCCACTCCCTCTCCACCCACTCCTCCCACTCCCGGCGCTCCCGCTTCAGCTCCTCCAGCTCTTCCTCCCCTTGCGGCATAGTCGCCACCCCCTGGCCTAGAAGGCCGAAATGCCCAGCAGGTCGCGGGCCACCAGCAACTTCTGGATCTGGGTGGTGCCCTCGTACAGGCTGAGGCCGATGGCGTCCCGCAGGTAGCCCTCCACCAGCCGCTCGCTGAGGTAGCCGGCGCCGCCGTGGACGGCGATGGCGTTACGGGCCGCCCGCACGGCGGCCTCGGTGGCGAAGGCCTTGGCCATGGCCACCCAGCGAGTGGCCCCCTCTCCCGAATCGCGGGCACGGGCGGCCCGGAGGGTCAGCAGCCGCGCGGCCTCGCATTCGATGGCCATGTCGGCCAGCAGCTCCTGCACGAGCTGGTGCCCGCCGATGGGCTTCCCCCACTGCTTCCGCTCTCGGGCGTACTCCAGGCACAGGTCGAGGCAGGTCTGGGCAATGCCCACAGCGCAGGCAGCCGTGGACAGGCGGCCGCTCTCCAGGGCGGCCTGGGCCACCCGAAAGCCCTCGCCCACCTGCCCCAGCAGACGGTCATCGTCCACCAGCACACCGTCGAAGTAGAGGGCGGCCAGGTTTGATGCGTGCAGACCCAGCTTCCCCTTGATGGGCTGGCGGGTCAGGCCCGGGCTGTTCCCGTCCACCAGAAAGGCAGCCATGCCCCGGTGTCGCGCCCCCGGCTCCGTCTGGGCGAAGACGACGATGACGTCGGCCAGGGCGCCGTTGGACGTCCAGAACTTGCTGCCCGTGAGGCGCCAGCACCCGTTCTCCCGACGGGCCGTCAGCTCTACCGCCGCCGGGTCGGACCCAACGTTGGGCTCCGACAGGGCGAAGGCCCCCACCAGCCTTCCCGAAAGCACCTGCGGCAGCCAGCGCCGCCTCTGTTCTTCGTTGCCGTAGGCGTAGATGGATGTGCCCACCAGGGAGAGCTGTACCGTCAGGGCCGAGGTGAAGACGGACGGGCTGGCCCCGCCGATGGCCTCGCATACCAGGGCATAGGAGACGTTATCGATGCCGGCGCCGCCATACTGCTCGGGGAACGGGCCGCCGTAAAGGCCAGCCTCGGCCAGCAGCCTCATGACCTCCAGGGGGAACGACTCGTCCTCGGCCCGCTCCCTGGCCTGGGGCAGGATATGCTGGGCGGCGAAGCGCTTGGCCGTCTGGTAGATGATGCGTTGGGCCTCGTCCAGTTCCACGCCGACCCCAGTCTACTAGATGCCGGCCGCCCGTGTTAACCCCGTCCCCGTCAGAGGCCGTGGCCCCACAGCCGCTCCCCCAGAAGGAGCGCCGTCAGTCCCCCGGCGACGAGGAAGGGGCCGTACGGCATATACTGGCCGCGACGGGCCAGGCGCGAGAGCAGGAGGAAGGCCGCAGCCACGCCGCCGGCGATGGCCCCCAGGGACAGGGCCAGGGCCACCCCCGGAAACCCCACCACGGCGCCGATGAGGGCGGCCAGCTTCACGTCCCCGGCCCCCAGGCCGCCGCGCATGGCCACATAGGCCACCCCCAGCACCACCAGTCCGAAGAAGGCACCGGCCAGGGCCTGCACGACGCCCCGGTCGGGCCAGGCCCACGACAGCGCCAGGGCCAGCACCAGCCCCGGGTAGACCAGTCGGTTGGGCAGCAGCCGTCGCTCCAGATCGGTGACGGCCAGAGCGAGGAAAAGGGTGCCGAAGAGGGTGGCCAGCAGGGCCGCCGATGCCTCGTCCAGAGCACGGGCGGCCGCCATCCCCAGGGCAGCAGCGGTCAGGGGCAGGATCAGGCCCCGCCAGGGCAACTGGCCGCGAGGCAGGCCCCTCTCCCCGTCCTCCTCCCCTGCCTCCTCGTCATCAGGCCCGTACACCAAAGGCCAGCCCAGGGCGAAGGCCGTCCCCAGCGTCAGCCCCAGCAGGGCGCACAGTGCCTCTTTCATCCTCCGTAGTTATGGACGCGGAAGCCCCGCGCGCGTTATGGCCCTGCATCTTCTTTCATGAGTTTCCCTCCCGTATAATTGAGGGTCGATGTTACCCCTGCACCTGCCGTGGTCCCGCCTATGGCCCGCCTCGTGCGAATAGACCTGGGCAACCGCACCGGCCGACGGGATGTCATCGCCGTTGACCCCTTCTTCGTGCCCAGCAACGGTATCAGGGGCGACCTGGACGGGGGACTCCCCTTCCGCGACGACAGCGTGGACGAAGTGTTCTGTTACGATGTGCTGCAGCGCATCGCTGACCTGCCCGTGGCCCTGCGGGAGATATGGCGGGTGTGCAAGGACGGCGCCCTGGTCCACATACGCGTCCCCCATGCCAGCTCCTCCTTCACCACCTGGATGGACGTGACCCAGCGCCGGGGGTTCACCATCGAGGCGTTCGGGCGGCTGGGAGGGTTCGCCCTGGCACCCTTCGACCTGGAGTATGCCCGCCTTCGCCTCACCGGCCACCGCCCCGAGGACGCCCACCCCCTGCGCCGCCTGCTGGGGCTGCTGGTGGAGCCGCTGGCCAACCGCAGCCGTGTGTCCCAGTACCGCTGCGAGCGGTGGTGGGGTCACTGGCTGGGCTTCGATGAAATATACGTGGTCATCCGCGCCCTGAAGGACGAGGAGGAGCTGCGGCGCCGTCGCCTCCTGCCGGCGGCCCCCCGACGCGCTCCCCGCCCTCAGGCCGAGCAGGGGTGAGAGATGGCATCACGGCCGCGCGTGCTGCTGGTGGACTACTTCCGCATGGGCATCCGCCCAGGGCAGAAGGTGCTGGACATCGGATGCGGGCAGGGCCGCCACGTGGTGGGCACCTGTCACAACCCCTGCCTGGGCGTGGGACTGGACATCGACCTGGGGCTGCTGCGGGAGGCCCGAGAGCGCCTGGAGGAGGCAGCCCGGATGCTGCCGGGGTGGATCAAGGGCCACGGGGAGTTCGTGCTGGGTGACGCCTGCCACCTCCCCTTCGCCGACGCGGCCTTCGACCACGTCATCGCCTGCGAAGTGGTGGAGCACGTACCCGACGACGACGGCCTCTTGCGGGAGGCGGTGCGAGTGCTGCGCCCCGGCGGCTCCCTGGTGGTCAGCATACCCCGCTTTCTGCCCGAGGCCATCTGCTGGGCCATCAACCGCCGCCTAATGACCCTACCCGGCTCACATGTGCGCATCTACCCCCCCGGCGCTGTCGAGCGCAAGCTGCGGCGCTTGGGGCTGGAGCTTTACGACCACCGCCACGACCACGGCTACTGGTCCCTGTACTGGATCGCCTATGCCTTGCTGGACCGTATCGTGGGCGGGAAGCGAGCCGAGGCGGCAATGGCCTGGGCCCGCCGCCTCATCGAGTCCTACTCCCTGCGGCCCGGGCCTCTGGCCGTTCGACTGGAGGAGGACATCAACCGCTACTTCGCCAAGTCTTGCGTCATCTACGCCCGCAAGCCCACTGACGGGGAGGGGCCGTGCGCATCTGCTTCCTGATGTATCACGGCAGCATGTATTCGGGAGGCCAGGGGGTATACCTCTACTATCTGACCCGCGAGCTGGCCCGGCTGGGCCATGAGGTGCACGTCATCTCGGGGCCTCCCTACCCGCGGCTGGCGCCGGGGGTCACCCTGCACCGGGTAGATGGCACCAGCTATTACCGCTTCCTGGAGGACAAAAGGGGATTCCTGGACCGAAGGAGTCCGTGGGAGTTTTTCTACCCCCTCAACTTCTTCGAGCTGCTCACCACCCGGTACGGTTTCTACACCCTGATGCTCACCTACAGCCTGCGGGCCTTGCCCGTATTCCTGGAGCTGCACCGTCGCCACCCCTTCGATGTGGTGCACGACAATCAGGGGTTGGGGCTGGGCTACCTGGGCATCAAGGCGCAGGGGGTGCCGCTGGTAGCCACCATTCACCATCCGCTGCTGGTGGACGCCCACAACGCCGTGGCCCGCAGCCGCTCCTTGGTGCAGAAGGTGCGCAGGGTGCTTTTCTACCCGGCCATCCTGCAGGCGCCGGCGGCGCGGGTGGCCGACCGCATCATCACCGTGTCGCAGGCCTCGGCAGAGCTGGTGGCGTGGGCCTTCCGGGTGCCCAGGGCCAAGATCGAAGTCATCTACAATGGCGTGGACAGCGAGACCTTCCGCCCTCTGGGGCTGGAGCGGGAGCACCGCTCCATCATTTATGTCGGCAATTCCGAGGACCCCAACAAGGGTGCGCAGTTCCTGATGGAGGCGTTGCACTACCTGCTGCGGGACGGCATCGACTTCAGGCTGACACTGGTGGACCGGCCGCGGGGTGGTCTGCAACTGGTGCCCAAGCTGGTGCGCCGCTACGGCCTCAGCACCAGGGTCCGCTTCGCGGGGCGCCTCAGCACTGCCGCCCTGGTGCGGGCCTACAACCGCTCCCAACTGATGGCCTGTCCCTCGCTTTACGAGGGGTTCGGCATGCCCGTCTCGGAGGCCATGGCCTGCGGTACGGCCGTGGTGGCCACCCGCGGGGGTGCTCTGCCCGAGGTGGTGGGGGAGGACGGCGCTGGCCTGCTGGTGCCGCCCGGGGACTCGCGCGCCCTGGCCGAGGCCATCGCCGAGCTGCTGGCAGACCCGGAGCGATGCGCCCGCATGGGCCAGGAGGGGCGCCGCCGCGTCCTTTCCCTCTTCAGTTGGCGGAAGGCGGCGCTGGAGACCGTGCGCGTCTACGAGCAGGTGCTGTCAGGGAGCGAGTGAAGACCGGTGCCTCACGGTGGGTGAACAGCACCCAACCCACCCAGAAGGCCAGGGACAGGACTGCGCCGCTGGCCAGCAGCACCGGCAGGGCAATGGCCCAGTAGCTACGGCGGCGCATGCCCTCCAGGAGGGCCAGAAAGGCCAGCAATACCCCAGCGCAGATGGCCACGCCGTAGGCGCGCTCGCGCTCTCCCTGAGGACTGCGGCTGTCGCTACGCTGAGTGGTCATGCCCCTGCCCGCATTCTGGGGCACATCCCCCCGGCTGTCAACGCTGCCACGGGCCTGTCTCGCTGAAGAAGGGCGAAGGGCCAGGGGCGGAGGCGTCATCGTGGCTGATGACCCCTTGTGCTATAGTGAGATATGGACTGCTGGCAGCCGCGGAGACGAGATGCGTCCCAGCTTCTATGTCTACGAAGAGCTGAAGGTATTCACAGGGCGGTCCCATCCCGCCCTGGCCCAGGCCATCTGCGACTACCTGGAGATACCCCTGGGCGAGGCCGACGTCTTCGAGTTCAGCAACGAGAACATATTCGTCCGCTACCACGAAAACATCCGCGCCCGCGACGTATTCCTGGTGCAGCCCTTCTGCTCCCCCGTCAACACCAGCATCATGGAGCTTCTGATCATGATAGACGCCGCCCGGCGCGCTTCGGCCGGCCGCATCACTGCCGTAGTCCCCTATTACTCCTATGGGCGCAGCGACAAGAAGGACCAGCCGCGGGTGCCCATCACCGCCAGGCTGCTGGCCAACCTCATTGAGACGGCGGGAGCGGACCGCTTGCTGACCATCGACCTGCATGCCGGCCAGATCCAGGGCTTCTTCAACATCCCGGTGGACGAGCTGACGGCCCTGGGCATCTTGGCCCGTCATTTCCGCGACAAGTTCGGCCCGGACGGCCTGCAGGAGGTAACGGTGGTAGCCACCGACGTGGGCGACGCCAAGCGGGCGCGGCGCATGGCCGACCGCCTGGGGGTGCCTCTGGCCATCGTCGAGAAGCGGCGCCTGGGCAACCAGGAGCAGGTAGAGGCGGTCAACATCATCGGCGAGGTGAAGGGGCGCACGGCCCTCATCGTGGACGACGAGGTGCTGACGGGCGGCACCCTGGCCGCCACCGCCGACATCGTGCTGCGCCAGGGCGCTCGCCAGGTCTACGCCTGCTGCACCCATGCCCTCCTGGCCGGGCGAGCCGTCGAGGTGCTGGAGCGAAGCCAGATAAAGGAGCTGGCGGTTACCGACACGGTGCCCATCCCGCAGGACAAGCGCATGCCCAACATGACGGTGCTGTCGGTGGCGCCGCTGCTGGGCGAGGCCATCCGCCGCATCCACACCGGCCAGTCCGTGGGCGCCCTGTTCGACGAGTACTGAGGGGAAGGGACGTATGCTCGGGGCGTTGAGAAGGGTCATCGGCGACGAGAACGAGCGCCAGCTGCGCAAGCTCTGGCCCCTGGTGGAGGCCATCAACCGCCTGGAGCCGGAGATGGAGCGCCTCACGGACGCCGAGCTGCGCGCCAAGACCGACCAGTTCAGGGCCCGCCTGCAGGACGGCGAGACGCTGGACGACCTGTTGCCCGAGGCCTTCGCCGTGGTGCGCGAGGTGGCCAAGCGCCGCCTGGGCATGCGCCACTTCGACGTCCAGCTCCTGGGCGGCATCGTCCTCCACCAGGGAAAGATCGCCGAGATGAAGACGGGCGAGGGCAAGACGCTGGTGGCCACCCTCCCCCTCTATCTCAACGCCCTGGAGGGCAAGGGCTGCCACCTGGTGACCCAGAACGACTACCTGGCCAAGCGCGACGCCCAGTGGATGGGCCCCATCTACCACGCCCTGGGCCTCTCGGTGGGGGTGCTGCAGCACGAGGCCTCCTACCGCTTCGACCCCGGCGCCAACCTGGACAACCCCAGCCTTCGTTACCTGGAGCCTATCTCGCGGCGCGAGGCCTACCTCTGCGACATCACCTACGGCACCAACAACGAGTTCGGCTTCGACTACCTGCGCGACAACATGGCCGTGGACCTGTCGCAGGTCGTCCAGCGCCGCGACCACCCCCACCACTACGCCATCGTCGACGAGGTGGACAACATCCTCATCGACGAGGCGCGGACGCCCCTCATCATCTCGGGGCCGGCGGAGGAGTCGGAGGAGATATACCGCACCTTCGCTCGCCTCGTGGCCCGCCTGCGGGAGGGCGAGGACTACGTGGTGGACCTCAAGCACCGCTCGGTGGCCCTCACGGAGGAGGGCATAACGAAGGTGGAACGGGCGCTGGGCATATCCAACCTCTACGATCCTCAGCACTATCGCCTCACCCGCTTCCTGGACGCCGCCCTGAAGGCCCAGGCCCTCTACCAGCGCGACCGCGACTACGTGGTCAAGGACGGCGAGGTCATCATCGTCGACGAGTTCACCGGCCGCCTCATGTACGGCCGGCGCTGGTCCGATGGCCTCCACCAGGCTGTGGAGGCCAAGGAGGGCGTTCGCGTCCAGCGCGAGTCCATCACCTACGCCACCATCACCATCCAGAACTACTTCCGCATGTACGAGAAGCTGGCGGGCATGACGGGCACCGCCTGGACGGAGCGAGAGGAGTTCCGCACCATTTACGGCCTGGACGTGGTGGTCATCCCCACCCACAAGCCCATGATCCGCCAGGACTACCCCGACGTGGTCTATCGCTCGGCCGAGGGCAAGTGGCGGGCGGTGGTCAAGGAGATCGAGGAGGCCCACGCCCAGGGGAGGCCGGTGCTGGTGGGCACCGTCTCCATCGAAAACTCGGAGCGGCTAGCGGAGATGGTGCGGCGCATGGCTGTGTGCCGCAGCTCCGAATGCCAACGCTACTACCAGGTCTGCCCCTTGCGGGAACCGCAGGTGCTGAACGCCAAGCACCACGAGCGGGAGGCGCTCATCATCGCCCAGGCGGGACGCTACGGGGCTGTAACCATCGCCACCAACATGGCCGGCCGCGGCGTGGACATCATCCTGGGCGGCAACCCTGAGCTGCTGGCCGAGAACCTGGCCCGACAGCGGGGCCTGAACCTGGTAGCGCTACCGCCCGAGGAGCAGGCCCGCATCCGCGAAGAGGCGCACCGTCTGTGGCAAGAGGAGCACGACAAGGTCGTGGCTGCCGGTGGCCTGCACGTGGTGGGCACCGAGCGGCACGAGGCACGCCGCATCGACAACCAGCTCCGAGGTCGTTCCGGCCGCCAGGGCGACCCCGGCTCCTCTCGCTTCTTCGTGTCCTTCGACGACGATATCATGCGCCGTTTCGCCCCCGAGTGGGTCAAGGGCCTGCTGGGACGCCTGGGCATGGACGAGGACACCCCCCTCGAGAGCCGCCTCGTATCCAAGGCCATCGAGCAGGCCCAGACCAAGGTGGAGGCCCACAACTTCGACATCCGCAAGCACGTCGTCCAGTACGACGACGTCATGAACACCCACCGCGAACTCATTTACCGCGAGCGCCGCAAGATCCTCGAAGGCGCGGACCTCAAGGCCAATATCCAGGAGATGATCGCCCAGGAGCTTGCGGAGCTGGTGGACCGACACTACGGCGAAGGCCAGCCCGACCACAAAGCCCTCATGGCGGAGCTGCGGGAGTTCTTCCCCTCGCTGCCGGCCATCTCCCCCGAGGAGCTGGCCGAAATGGACCCCGAAGAGCTGGAGGAGCGGCTCCTGGCCCACGCCGAGGCCGTCTACGAGGAAAAGGAGCGCGAGCTGGGAAACGAGGGCATGCGCCTCCTGGAGCGGCTGGTGATGCTCACCACTATCGACCAGCTCTGGGTGCACCACCTCACCGCCCTGGACGAGATGCGGCAAGGCGTGGGCCTGCGGGGCTACGGCGGCCAGGACCCCCTGGTGGTCTTCCGCCGCGAGGCTCACGACATGTGGCAGCAGCTGCTACAGCACATCCGCGCCCTGGTAGTGCGGCGCATCCTGCGGGAGACGCTGGTGCCCGCTGCCGCCCCCGCGCCGTCGCGCCCCCGCAACCTGCGTGAGTCGGGGCCCGAGAAGGAGTCTGCACTACCAGCAACGGCGTCGCGACAGCCAGTGGGGGCCGCCGTGGGGGGGAAGGTGGGCCGAAACGACCCCTGCCCTTGCGGGAGCGGCCGCAAATACAAGAAGTGTTGCGGTCGGACGGCCTGAGGGGTGAGGCGTTGGAGCGAAGGAGCGTCGCCCTAGAGGACGACCTGAAAGCCGAGGCACAGGAGCTGGTAGACTCCCTGCGCCGTCGCATCCAGGAAGGCGAGCAGCACTGGTTCCTGGCCCTGCTGGAGACCATCGCCCAGTGGCGCCTGCCCGAAGAGGAGGTGGGCGAGCGCACCTTCCGCTACCTCATCGCCGGCGAGGCCTTCGACTGGCTCCTGCTGGCCGAGCGTCTGGCCCTGGCCATCGGAGACCTGGTGCCCCAGAACGAGCTGGAGGACCTCCTCTTCCACGGGCATCCGCCCCTGGAGCTGAGCGAGGACGACTTTCGGCGCCTCATCGGCCCCGCCAAGTACCGCGCCCATCTCAACTTCTTCTACGGGGTGCTGGTGGAGGAGGCCCTGCAGATGGCGGTGGAGGACGAGGTGGTCAAGGAACGCCTCACCTGCATTTGGCAGAACGGGCACGTCGACGACGAGGTATGCCAGCGCATCTACGGGGCCACCCGCCGCGAGCTGTGGCAGGCCTTCTGCCAGGAGCGGGAGCTGCCCCAGGGCGACTGGCTGGACGTGCAGGGCCTGCGAGAGTTCACCTACTGGCTGTTCAAGGAGCGACTGCGGCGCTGCGACCCGGCGCGGGTCGCCTCCGACACCCGTAAGGGCCTGGCCAAGCTGGCCGCCCTCGAGGAGGCCCGCCGGCGCCGCTTCGCCTGTCCCGAGGAACGCTGACCCTCACATCTTATAGGGACGACAAAGGTCAGGGGGCGGCCTGCGGGCCGCCCCCTGCGGTTCTCCATCGGCCCAGGGCCTACTCGATGGAGATGGGCTGGTCGCGCAGCGGCCTCGGCGTGCCGTCAGGCTGGATCTGGACCGGCATCAGCGCCTGGATGGCGAAGTGGTCCCTGGGACCCAGGTTGATGGTGATGCCCGGCAGCAGCAGGCTGGTGCGGAAGCCACGGATGGACTCGGCTGCCCGCATGACGCCCTGCCGCGTCATGTCGCCGGCATCGCAGGCCCGCTTCAGAGTTTCCACCACGAGCTCGGCCAGAGACTGGCCGTAAACCGAAAGGCTCTGGATAGGCGGCCCGCCGTAGGTCTGCATGATGCGGACGTGCTCCTTCATCTCCGGTTTGTCCGCATCGGCAATGAAGTCCAGGAGGTAATTGGTGCTGATGGTGCCCTGGACCAACTGCAGCCCCGCTTCGCGGTTACCGCCGCCGGCCAACTGGGCCGTGAGCACGGGCGGGTTCACGTAGCTCATCATGACCTGGGGCCGCCAGTTGTTCTGCTGCATGTACTGGAAGGCGCGGGCCGAGAAGGCGGGCGTCGCGTAGAGGTAGACCAGGTCAGCGCCAGCCGCCCTGATGTTGGCCAGCTGGGAGCTGATGTCGGTGGCCGTGGACTCGTAGGACTGCTCGGCCACGATCTGGCCCCTGAACTCCTGCTTAAAGCCATTGCGCCCGTCCAGGCCGAAGTCGTCGTTCTGGTACAGGATGCCCACCTTGGCGTTGGGGAAGCGCTCCTGCGCGAAGCGGCCCAGGATGCGGCCCTCGCTGACGTAGTCAGGGATGTAGCCGGTAGTCCAGGGCCAGCGCTGATAGTCGCCCCACTTGGAGGCGCCGGTGGACACGTAGAGGTGTGGCACCTTCTGCTCGTTGACGTAGTCCACCTCGCCCGTCACCGCCGGCGTACCCAGGTCGCCCACCAGGGCCAGCACCCGGTCCTGCTCGATGAGCTTGGTCACCCGCTCGCGGGCCACGGTGGGGCTGTACTGGTTGTCCTCGACGATCAGGGTGATGCGGCGGCCACACACGCCGCCCTTCTCGCGGTTGACGTATTCAAAATAGGCCTGCAAGGCAGGCGTCACCGGCTGGTAGACAGCTGCCAGGCTGCCCGAGAGCACGTTGGTGTGGCCCAGCTTGATCTCGGTGTCGGTGACGCCGAAGTCGGTCCTCACCTGGCCGGGCCGGCCCGGGGTGGTCCCTGGCGTGGGGCTGGCTGGCCCCTCTTCCTCCTCGCAGGCAGCGAGGAAGAGGCCCAGGGAGAGCAGGGCTGCCAGCAACAGCCAAGCACGCTTGAGCCTCATGCTCACTGACCTCCCTTCGTCATTTCGTCCGGGTTGGATCCTTTGACACCTCCGTCGCCGTGGCCTACCACCTCCCTTTTAGGGTTGTTGCTCCCTGGGCCTTGCCGGGCCCAAGGGCGAATGTCCCAGGCCCAGGAAAGGCGCCCCAGCGCCTGGGAGGCCATGGCCGGCGCCTCGCGCCACCTGGCCAGCACCTGCTCGGGCCGCAGCCGGGCCAGGCGGTGGAGCGCTCCGGCTATCCCGTAGGGCATCAGTATCATCACCAGGATCACCACCGCCCCCTGGATGGCCCCTGGCGCCCTTCTGAGCATATCGGGGTCCAGGAAGGGCAGCTTGGCCAGCTGGTTGGCCGCATCCGAGGGTATGAAGATTATGGCTGCCGCGCCGATGATGGAGCCCATTATCGACGCCAGACCGCCGATAACGATGCCCGCCAGGTAATTGATGGACTGGACTATGTCCACCGTCTCTGGGTTGACTATGCCGGAGATGAGGGCCAGGAAGGCGCCCGCCACGCCGGCGTAGAAGGCGCTGATGACGAAGGCCAGGACCTTCACCCGCGCCACATGGATGCCCATGGCTGCTGCCGCCACCTCCGAGTCCCGCACCGCTTGCAGCGCCCGCCCGAACTGGCCCCGCAGGAGGTTCCAGGCCAGGACCGTCATCACCACCAAGGCCAGCAAGACGAGGAAATACATCCACTGTTCCCGCCGCAGCAGGTCCTCCAGGAAGGGCGGAGTGGGCGGACGACTGAAGGCTATCCCCTGGGAGCCACCGGTGAAGGCCCCGTACTTGCGGACGATGATGGGCAGGCTGATCATCACCGCCAGGGTGGCGATGGCCAGATAGGGGCCCGACAGGCGCAGGGCCGGCACGCCGATGACCAGCCCCGCTGCCGCTGCCAGGAAACCCGCCGCAAAGATGGTGGCCCAGAAGGGCCAGGGGCTGGCGTCTATGAGGTTGAGCTGCTCCTTGCGGTCCAGCAACACCGCCACGGTGTAGGCGCCCATCAACACGAAGGCCCCATGCCCCAACGACACCTGCCCGTTGTAGCCCGTGAGGATGTTGAGGCCGATGAGCGTCAGCCCGAAGGCGGCGATGCGCGTCATCTGGATGAGGCGGAAGTTGTCCAGCACAAAGGGCGCCCAGCACATGAAGGCCAGCAATACCAGCAGCGAGGCCACGATGCGCTGCCGCTCCGTCCCCCACGGCAGGACGCGCACCAGTCCGGTCACGCCCAGCGACAGGGCCAGGAAGGGCCAGATGTCCATCTGCATGGCTACACCTTCCTAACAGTCCGTTCGCCCAGCAGGCCCGTGGGCCGCACCAGCAGTATGGCCACCAAGAGCATCAACACCAGCGGCAGGCTCATCTCGGGGCCCAGTATGGCATGGGGGGTGTAGGTGCCCAGCAGGTTCTCGGCCACACCGATGATGAACCCGCCGATTATCGCCCCCGGCGCGCTGTTGAGGCCTCCCAGCACGGCGGCGGCGAAGGAGTAGAGCAGTACCGGCAGCATGAAGGCCGGATGGAGAGTCACCACCGGCGCGATGAGGGCACCAGCGATGCCACCCAGCGCCCCCGACAGGGCCCAGCCCAGGGTGAGCATGTTGCCCACGTTGATGCCCATGAGCTGGGCGGCGAGGGGGTTCTGGGCCGTAGCCCGCATGGCCAGCCCCACCTTGGTGTAGTTGAACAGCAGCCCCAAGAGCACCATGGCCGCCACCCCGATGGCGAAGATCAGGACCCGGTGCTCGGGTATGCTGGCGAAGCCGATGTCCCAGGAGTCCAAGAGCGACAGGGGCGAAGGGAAGCTCTTGGGCAACTCGCCCTGCGCCCAGATCCAGGTGGCCACCGAGTTCAGCACCAGGAACAGGCCCAGGGTCACCACCACGATGGTCAGGATGGGCTTCCCCTCCACCGGTCGGATAACCACCCGCTCCACCACAGCCCCCAGCCCCAGCCCGAACAGGCCCGCCAGCACCAGCAGTACCCACGGGTTGGAGAAGAAGGCTACCCCCGACAGCCAGATAGACCACATGGCGAAGGTGCCGAACATGGCCATCTCGCTCTGGGCAAAGTTGATGATGTCGGTGGAGCGGTAAATGAGCACGATGGCCAGGGCTACCAAAGCGTAGAGGGCGCCCGTCATCAGCCCCAAGACGATCTGCTCCCCGAACAGGGACCAGTCCTCCCAGGGCTTGGGTGCCAGGAACACGGGCGCCGACAGCAGGCCGGAGAGCAGGGTCTCCATCTCGCCTTGCCCCCTCAGTATCCCAGATAGGAGCGCCGCACCTCTTCGTTGCGACGCAGGTTCTCGGCCAGGTCCGAAAGCACCACCCGCCCCGTCTCCAGAACGTAGCCCTTGCGGGCGATGTCCAGGGCCAGGCGGGCGTTCTGCTCCACCAAGAGCACCGTTATCCCCTCCTGCTGGTTGATGGCACGGATGATGCTGAAGATCTCCCGTGTCACCAGCGGCGCCAGCCCCAGCGATGGCTCGTCCAGCAGGAGCAGCCTGGGACGGGCCATGAGGGCCCGACCGATGGCCAGCATCTGCTGCTCGCCACCCGAGAGGCTGCCCGCCGCCTGTCGCTGCCGCTGGGCCAGGATGGGGAAATAGTTGAAGACCCGCTCCAGGTCACGACGGATGCCCGCACGGTCGCGCCGCAGATAGGCCCCCAGCTCCAGGTTCTCCCGCACCGTGAGCTGAGAGAAGAGCTGGCGCCCCTCCGGCACCTGCACGATGCCCAGCCGCACTATCTTGTCGGGGCTGAGGCGGTCTATGGCCACACCCTCGAACTCCACCACGCCGGCCTGGGGCCGCAGCAGCCCCGAGATCACCCGCAGGGTGGAGGTCTTGCCGGCCCCGTTGGCCCCCAGTATGGTCACCACCGAGCCCGCCTCTACCTCCAGCGAGACGTCGCGCAGGGCCACGATGGGCCCGTAGGCCGCCGTCACCCCCTCAAGCCGCAGCATCGTCCTGCTCCCCCAAGTAGGCCTCGATGACGGCCGGGTTGCGGGCCACCTCCTCCGGGCTGCCTTCGGCTATCTTGCGACCGAAGTTGAGCACCACCACATGGTCCGAGACGCTCATCACCAGGTTCATGTGGTGCTCCACCAGCAGCACCGTCACCCCCATCTGCTTGCAGATGGAGCGAATGGTCTCCCCCAGCGCCATCAGCTCCTCGTGGTTGAGGCCCGAGGCCGGCTCGTCCAGCAAGAGCAGCCTGGGACGGGCCACCAGGGCGCGGGCGATCTCCACCTTCTTCTGAACGGCGAAGGGGAGGGCGCCGGCCGGCATCTGGGCCACCCCCTCCAGCCCCAGCATCGCCAGGGCCTCCAGCGCCTGCTCCCGCGCCCGCCGCTCCTTGCGCTCCACCCACGGGGGGCGAAGCATCTCCTCCAGCACCCCCACCCGCAGGCGGTGGCTCTGGGCCACCATGACGTTGTCCAGCACCGACATGGTGCGGAACAGCTCCACGTTCTGGAAGGTGCGGGCGATGCCCGCCTCCAGCACCTGGTGCGGGGCCAGCCGCAGCAGGTCGCGGCCACCGAAACGCATGGAGCCAGCGTCAGGGTCGTAGAGGCGGCTGATAAGGTTGAAGATGGTGGTCTTGCCAGCGCCGTTGGGGCCGATGAGGCCCACTATCTTGCCCTCCTCCACGTCGAAGCTGACCCCGTCCACCGCCGCGATGCCGCCGAAGTGCTTGCGCACGTCCCGGAGCTCTAGAAGGGGCATAACGCCGGCCTCCCCTTACCCTGGCGTCGTCTATTATTCGGTCGCCAATGCTTTAACACAACATCGCCCTAAAGACAAGCCCCCCACCCCTGCCGCTGTCGTCCTGCTGACATACTACGGCCCACTGGGCCAACGGTCACCACGGACGGTGGCCATTGGCGCCCTACCCGGGTTCGTCGGCTCACCACCCGCTGACCTTCGAGCGCCCGCCGTGTGGCCGCCCGGCCCGGGCGCCATGACCCTTCGGCTGGCCTCCTCTGGCCATGTAACGCTTGCCCTGAATGCAATATCTACCAATAGAAGGTATTGACGGCCGCCCGTGCGACCGGACATCCCGAGAGGGCATCTATGGCCGATACGCGCATCTGGGAAGCGGGGACGGCGGGGGCAGGGGCACCCATACCAAGGGCCGCGCCGAGGCTGCTAGTCAGCCTGGGGGCCAGGCACCGCGCCCTGTTCCGGGCCGCCGTCTTTTGCCTTGCCGCCATCGCCTGCTTCGGTATGGGCAGCGTGATAGCGGCCAGCGGCGGCCTGCCCAGCCCCTACGCCCACCTGTTCTATCCGGTGCTGGTGTGCGCTGCCTTTGTCCTCCCTCCGTGGGCAGTGGTGCCACTGGCCCTCTGGGCCGGCCTCCTGCCCTCTTATCAGGGGTTCCTGCTCCTGGACGGCATGGCCGAAAGCGGTGCCCAGAACCTGCTGCGTCCCATCACCTTCGTTTTGGTGGGGGCCATCGTGTCGGCCATCACCGGCGCCCTGCGGCGACAGGTGGAGCGCGAGGCCCATTACAGCCAGCTTCTCCAGGAGGAAATGCGCAGGGCCGAGGAGTCCTGGCTGGCCCTCCAGCAGTCGGAGGAGCGCTACCGCACCCTGGTCGACACCATGGACGAGATGTTGCTGGCCCTCGACCTGGACGGCCACATCACCGAAGTGAACCCAGCCTTTGAGCGGGCCACCGGCTGGCAGCGGGACGAGATCCTGGGCAGACATTTCTCCTGGTTGCTGGCGCCCCGCACGGCCCAGAAGCTGGCCGAGGAGATGGACAAGGCGCTGAAGGAGCCAGGCCCGCGCCCCATTGTCGACCTGCCCGTGCGGACCCGCTCCGGCGACTGGATAACGGTGGAGGGGGCCTGTGCGGTGCTGCGCCCCCAGGGCCAACCGGTGGGGAAGGTGGTCACCGCCCACGACGTCACGGAACGCAGACGGTCGGAACAGGAACGTGCGAGCCTGCTCCAGCGCTTGCTGCTGGCACAGGAGGAGGAGCGGCGTCGGGTCTCCTATGACTTCCATGACGGGCCAGTGCAGCTCATGGCTGCCGCCCTGTCCTTCCTGGAGTCCTTCCGCAGCAGCCAGAGAAGGATGGACCCCAACCATCCCGTGGCCGTTGCCCACCGCTACCTTTCTCAGGCCCTGGACGCGGCGAGGCGCATCATCTCCTTCCTGAGTCCGCGGGAGCTGGAGGAGCACGGGCTGGTGGGCGCCCTGCAGCGGCTGGCTACCGACATGGCCCAGCATGCAGGCATCGAGGTAGAGCTGGAAACGGACGTCGGCGACCTGCGTCTGAGTCCTCAGGTGGAATCCGCCCTCTTCCGCATCGCCCAGGAAGCGGTGAGCAACGCCGTGCGCCACTCGGGCACCTCCCGACTGCGCATCGGCCTCAGCCGTCGCGGCGACGAACTGGTCCTGTCGGTGCGGGACTGGGGACGAGGGCTGCCCGCGGGAGGCGTCCTGACCAAAGGCTCCGGCGGGGTGGGGCTGGAGAGCATGCGCGAGCGGTCCCGTTTCCTGGGAGGCCAGTTGAGCATCCATAGCTGGCCCGGCCAGGGCACTCAGGTGACTCTCACCCTGCCGCTGCGGCGCCCGTAGGCGGCTAGCCGCGCCCCCCGCTGTTTATGCCCCAGCCGGGGACTGGTAATCTCTTTCTCGAGACTCGTGCAGCGGGGTGCAACGGCCCTTGACCGAGAGCAAGGCGCTCCTCACCGACCTCTACCAGCTCACCATGGCCCAGAGCTACTGGCAGCACCGGGTCATGGGCACTGCCACCTTCAGCCTGTTCGTCCGCAGGCTGCCCGAGGAGCGGGGCTATCTGGTGGCGGCAGGCCTGGAGGACGTCCTCGAGTATCTGGAAGGCCTCCGCTTCGAGCCGGCAGACCTGGACTACCTGGAAAGCACGGGCATTTTCGACCCCTCGTTCCTGGAGTTTCTGTCCAGGCTACGGTTCACCGGCGAGGTGTGGGCGGTGCCGGAGGGGCGCATCGTCTTCGCCCAGGAGCCGATCCTGGAGGTTACGGCCCCCATCATCGAGGCCCAACTGGCCGAGACCTACATCATCAACCAGGTCCAGCTCCAGACCATGGTGGCCTCCAAGGCGGCACGCTGCGTTTGGGCTGCCCGAGGACGGGGGCTGGTGGACTTTTCGCTGCGTCGGACTCACGGCACCGACGCCGGACTGAAAGTGGCCCGCTGCTGCTACCTGGTGGGGTTCGAGGGCACTAGCAACGTCCTGGCGGGCAGGCGCTACGGCATCCCCATCGCCGGGACCATGGCCCACTCCTACATCATGGCCTTCCCGTCGGAGCTGGAGGCCTTCCGTGCCTTCGCCGAGAGCTTTCCCGACCGTTGCGTCCTGCTCATCGACACCTACGACACGCTAGAGGGGGCGCGGCTCGCTGCCCAGGTGGCCAGGGAGCTGGAGGCCCGTGGCCACCACCTGCGGGGCGTGCGCATCGACAGCGGCGACCTGTTGGAGCTGTCGCGGCAGGTGCGGGCCATCCTTGACGAGGCGGGCCTGGGCTACGTGCGCATCGTGGCCAGCGGCGGCCTGGACGAATACCAGATCGAGGAGCTGGTGGAGGCCGGCGCTCCCATCGACTCCTTCGGAGTCGGCACCCGCATGGGCGTGTCGGCCGATGCGCCCTGGCTGGACATGGCCTACAAGCTGGTCGGCTACGAGGGGCGACCCGCCCTGAAGCTCAGCCGCGGCAAGGCCTCCCTCCCCGGCGAGAAGCAGGTCTACCGTCTCTATACCGACGACCTCATGAGGGAGGACATCCTCGCCCTGCGCCAGGAGGCGGTGCCCGAGGGCGAGCCCCTGCTGGAGAGGGTCATGGCCGAGGGGCGGGCACTGCGCCCGCACCCGCCCCTGCGCGAGCTACGACAGCGCTTCCAGGAGGAATTCCGTCGCCTACCCCAGCCCTACAAGGAGCTGCAACCTCGGGCCAGCTACCCGGTCCGCCTCAGCGCCGCCCTCGAAGCGCTGGAGCGAAGGCTGACGCGTGAGCTGACGTCCCAGAGGCGTCCCCTGGGCGAGAGCTGAGCTCAGCGCAGCAGGAGCACAGCCGGCGTCGCGAAGTACAGCGCCAGGAAGAGGACGAAGCGCGGCCTGCTCCCCAGCAGCCACCGCGCCAGCGAAAGCACCGCCCTCGAATAGGGGCGATAGAGCAGCAACAGGACGCCCAGGGTGAGGACAGCGCCGGCCGTCATCTCGGCCAGCACCATGCCCACGGCGGCGCCGCTGCCCAGGAGGGCGGCCGCCGCCAGGGTGTCCACCCAGGTGGAAAGGTTGGCGGCCATGATGTAGGGCACCACCGTTTCCCGTCGCAGGTAGCCCCGCAGCGAAAGGGGCACCAGCAGGCCCACCGAGATGGACACCGACATGGTGACCGCCGTCACTGCCAGCCCTAGCAGGAACATGGCCCCGGCCCGCTGCGTGAAGGCGTGGAGGCGCCGGGCCGCCAGCCCCTCGGTGTCCAGCTGGGGCAGAACCCGGTCGAACAGCGAGAAGGAGAGCAGGAGGGTGGCCACGCCAGCGGCGAACAGCAGCAGGCGATGCAGGTGCTGCTGGCCCCAGTCCACCACCGGCCCGTAGAGGGCATTTACCCCTTCCGTCAACGGCCCCGGCACCGCGAAGGTGCTGGGATGGAACGTGGGCAGGTGCAGGAGGGCCTGGCCCAGGGGCAGCGCCGGTAGCCACAGGGTGCTGGCCACCAGCAGGGCCACCACCCCGATAAAGAGGCCGTCGGCCGTACGGCGCCGCAGCAGGTAGAGGACGAAGCCCAGCAGCAGGACCGACGACGATGCCCCCATGCGAGAGCCGCTCAGCATGGCCAGCCCCTCGTAGTTGGAGACCGTGCCGGCAGCGGCCAGGCTAACGGCCACAGCGGCCATGGGAGAGCCGCTCATGAGGAGGGCCGCCCCCAGCCAGCCCAGCCCCAGCAGCGAGGGCACCCCCTCCACCGACATGCTCTTGAGCACCGGCCCGAGGCCACCGGCCCCGGCCTTCAGCAGCTGGAGGGCCAGGCCGAAAAGGAGGACGGCCGCGGCGGCACCCAGGACGCGAGAGGAGACCTCGGCCGCTACCAGCCAGGGGCGGCGCAACGCCCGCCTGGCAGCGGGAAGTACCCGCTCCAGCGCCAGCTCCTCCGAGATCCCGTCCGGCTCCAATAGGCCGCCCTCTTATCCTGACTAAGTCGACTGATTTAATCGAGAAACACCATAGCAGAAGGCGAGTGATGGCGCAACCCCCTGCGGTGGATATCGGGTGAGCTGCAGCGGCTAGTCCTTGACCACGCTGGAGCCTTCGGGAGACTTCTCTACCCGCAGCCGCGCGGGCATCCGCTCGGCCAGGGCGGGGACATGGGTGATGACTCCTACCATGCGCTCCCCGGGCCCGCCCAGCACCTCCAGGGCCGAGGCCACCACATCCAGCGTCTCGGCGTCCAGGTGGCTGAAGCCCTCGTCCACGAACAGACTCTCCAGCGCGCCACGTCGGGACGCGTGGGCCAGCCCCGGCAACCCCTCGGCCAGGGCCAGGGCCAGCGAGAGGGAAGCGAGAAAGGTCTCGCCACCGCTGAGGGTGTTGACAGGCCGCTCCTCGTCGCCGTTCCAGTGGTCCTGGATATAGAACTCGTCGCGGCGGACTACCAGCGCGTATCGGCCCCGCGACAGCTCCCGCAGGTGTCGGGAGCCGTCCTCGGCCAGCAGCGAGAGGGCCTCCTGACGCAAGAAGGCCTGGAAGCGGTCGCTGCGCAGCAGGTCGCCCAGGGCACGGGCCACCCTGGCCTGTCGCTGCGCCTCCTCAGCTTGCTCCCGGAGGCGGTCTGCGAGGCCCAGGTCCTGCTCCAGGCGCTCCGCCTCCTTCTCCAGCGCCCCCAACCTGCGTCCTACCTCCTGCAGCTCCTCGCTGTGCTGCCTTAGCTGCGCCGAGAGGAACGAGGTCACCTCCCGACCCTCCGCCAGGGCCTGGGCCCTTTCCTGCCAGCCCAGCTCCTCCAGCAGGGACGCGAGGGCAGGGGCCAGCGCCGCCACCTGCCGCCCCGCTTCCTCCTCCTGCGACCGGGCGAGGCGGGCCTGCGCCTCCAAGGAGGCCAGCTCCTCGCGCAGACGGGCATGCTCCGTCTGGCGTTCGCGGAGCTGTCGAGACAGCTCTCGTTCGCGTCGATGCAACGTCTCCAGCCTGCCCTTGGCCTCCTCCAGCTCCCGCAGGCGGGCCTGCAGGACATCGGGCGAAGACGCGGCTCCCAAGGACTCTCGCAGCGCCCTCAGCCGCCCCGCCAGCTCGTCGCGCTGTCGCTCGAGGGCCTGCAGGCGCGACAGCAGACGGGCCTCTGCCTGGGCGGCAGCCTGGAAGGTCTGCCGGGCCTCGTCCAGACGCTGGCGAGCGGCCTCCCGCGCTGCCGCAGCGGCCTGGGCGAGGGCCTCGGCCTCTTGCACGGCGCGGCTGGCGGCAGTCATGGCCCCCTCGGGCGGGCCCTCGTCGCCCTGAGCATCCCGCAGGGCAGCGAGGGCACTGGCATGGCGCTCTTCTTCCTGCTGCAGTCGGAGGCGGGCCATCTCTACGGCGCTGGCGGCCCCTTCTGCCCGGGCCGCAGCCCGTGCCTGCTCCTCCCGGGCCTGCCGCCACCGTTCCTGGAGGCGCTGGGCCTCCTCTTCGGCTTCCGACAGGGCGGCGGCCACGTCCCCCGGCGCTGGCGGCGACGCCACTCTCTGCCCGCAGACGGGGCATGGCTCTCCCGGCCGAAGGCCACGGCGCAGCTCATGGGCAGCGTGCTCCTGCCTGAGGGCCAGCAGTCGGGCCTGGGACTGGCTGGCCAGCTCCTGGGCCTCCTGGGCAGCCGCCTCGGCCTCGCTCGCCGCCCTGCGGGCCTCGGCCAGCTCCTCCTCGCGCCGGGCCAGCTCTTGGCGGGCCTGGGCCAGGGCGCGGGCGCTCTCCTGCCACTGGCGCGCTGCCTGTTCCACCGCCGCCCATCGCTGGCGGGCTTCGCTCAGGCGCCGCTGGGCCTCGGCCCACGCCTCCTCGGCCTGCGATGCCTCGTCCTCGGCCCGCTGGAGGCCTCCGCGGGCCTCCTGGAGACCGGTCCGGGCCTCGGCCAGTGCCCGCGCGGCCTCGGCCAGCTCGTCCTCCAGCTCCTGCAGCCGCCTGGAGGCCTCGGCCGCATCCTCCGCCCGCTGGAGATCGGCATGGACGCGGGCGTAGTCGTCGGCCGAGAAGGGGACCGCCTCGACCTCCTCGCGCAAACGGGCCAGGGCATCCTCCAGCTCCTGTAGCTCTCTCTCGGCCTCAGCGAGACGGGCGCGGAGGGATTCGGAGCGCTCTTGTGCCTCCCGCCAGCGGGCCTCGGCGGCGGCCTTCCTCTCGCGGGCCTCGGCCAGTCGACGGGCCGCGTCCAGGGCCTCCTGGGCAGTGCCGGCCAGGTGCGACAGGCGCGCCTGCTCCTGCTTGAGGGCCAGGGCCTGACGCCTCAGCTCCCGCAGCCGCTCGGGGGTGGCATAGGCCAGCTCCGTCTCGAGGCGCCGGGCCAGCTCCTCGGCCTGGGCCTGGAAGCGCTGGGCCAGGTCGTTGGCCCGCTGCATCACCGCCCGGTAGAGGTCCAGCCCCAGCAAGTCCTCCAGCACCCGGTCGCGCTCCTCCCGCCCTCCGGCCAGGAAGAGGTGGAAGCGCCCCTGGGGCAGGACCACAGAGCGCACGAAGCCCTCGTAGTCCATGCCCACGATGTCACGCACCAGTTGGTTCACATCGACGCGGCGGTCGGCCCTGGGCAGCCACTGGCCGGTGTCGGGGTCCATCTCTTCCAGCTGCACATCGGCGTGGCCACGGCGGGCGGTCGACCGGGTGATCCTGTATCGACGCCCGCCGCTCTCGAACTCGAAGGATACGCGCATCCGCTCCGCGCCCTGGCTGATAAGGTCCCTCACTTGGTTGCGCACCCGCGGCGCCTGGCCGTAGAGGGCGTAGGCGATAGCGTCCACCAGCGAGCTCTTGCCGGCGCCGGTGGGGCCGGTGATGGCGAAGAGGTCCAGGTCCGAGAAGTCCACTTCCACCCGTCGACGGTAGCAGGTGAAGCCCTCCAGCGTGAGCCTAATGGGCCTCATGGACCACCTCGTCCCACAGGCGCTGAAAGAGGGACATCAGCTCGGGGTCGGGATCGGCGCCATACTGCTGGCGATGGTAGAGGGTCACCAGCTCGGCAGGGGTGAGGCCAGCGAGGCGCTTTCGCGACGGCTGCTCCTGCCGGGGGTAAACGGGCACCACCTCCACGGCATTGGGCAGGGCCTCCCGCACTTGCTGGGCCAGGCCGGGGAAGGGGCCATCCACCTTTACGAACACGCGCAGATAGGCATCGCGCAGGTCGGGAGCGTCCCGCAACCGCTCCAGCTCCGCCAGCGATAGGGGGCGGTCTGGCAGGCCCACCGTCCGCAGCTGACGGACCTTGCTCAGGACGATGCGCTCCAGGTGTGTGACCCCCCGCCCTGGCTCGGCGTCCACCAGCACCACACACTTGCGCTGTCCCTCCTCGCCGAAGTCCAGCTGCAGCAGGGAGCCGGCATACACAGCGCGAGTGGGGGCATTGCGCACCTCCTGGTGGCGATGCACGTGTCCCAGGGCCACGTAGTCGGCCAGGGGCAGGCGCTGGGGAGGGACGGCATAGACCTGGCCCATATGCAGGGGGCGCTCGCCGGCCGCCTCGCCTCCCACCAGGACGCCGTCCACCAGCACGTGGGCCAGAAGCACGTTGACGGCGTCGCGTCGGAAGAAGCGCCCCAGCCCCTGCAGCAGGTCTCCCACCGCCTGGGCGTATTCGGCCAGCCCCTCGCCTCTTACCAGCCCCTCCCAAGTGCGGACGCGCCGCTCGCTCATCCAGGGGAAGAGGGCTACGACCGCCTGCTCCTCCCCATCGCGGCTGGGCACAACGATAACGCCGCCCTCCTGAGGGGGCACCGGCTCCCCGAGGACGCGGATTCCCACCAGCTCCAGGACTCGGCCGAAGGCGTTGAGACGCCGGGGGTGGTCATGGTTGCCGCCGATGATGACCGCCGGTATGCGCGCCCCCGCCAGCTCACGGAAAAACTCGAAGGCCAGACGCTCCGCCTCTGGCGGCGGCAACGCCGAGTCGAAGACGTCGCCGGCCACCAGCAGGCAATCGACCCGCTCCAGGCGGGCGATGTCCAGCACCTCCTGCAGCACCGCCTCGAACTCATCGTCGCGGCGGTGGTGCCGCAGGGCCTTGCCCAGGTGCCAGTCGCCAGTATGCAGGAACCTCATCTGCCAACGTCCGGGGGATGTGTGGCCCTTTCTGGCGACGGACAGGTCATCCCCGCACCCGCGACCAGGGGTCTTCGGCCTCGGCCACCTCCTCGGGACGGGTGGCCCAGGCCGGGAAGGGGAACTGGACCAGCAGCGGCACCGGCAGCTCCGGCTGGTGCAGGAACATGCTGCCCGGCTTGAGGATGCATGCGCGGGCACGGGCATAGGGGCCCAGGAAGCCGTACTCGCTGCGCTCCGCCTCGGCCGTGTCCAGGCGTCCCGTCACTCTGAAGGAGGCGTTGGTGACCACCCTTCGCTCCACCTCGCTGGCCGTCTGCTGAGCGCCGATGAGGATGACCCCTAGGCTGCGGCCCCGCTCGGCTATGTCCAGCACCACCTCCTTGATAGGGCTCCAGCCCTCTCGAGGGGCATACTTGTTCAGCTCGTCCAGGACCACGAACAGCAGCGGCTCTCGCGTCCCCTGCTCGTCCTTGACCTGCATAAGTTGCTTCAATACCACCCCGACCACGAATCGCTTGGCCCGATCGTGCAGCGAATGGATGTCGATGACGTTGAGCTGGCGAGCCCGCACGTCGATGCGGTGCATCTCCTCCTGCTCGGGCGACAGGTCGCCCCGTATGAGGTGGCCCACCACGTCTACGGAGCCTTGTAGGCGGCGCAACAGGGCATCGACGGTGGCGGCGCTGACTCGCGCCGTGCCGAACACCTCGTCCCTGTGGTCCTGAAGGTAGTCCACCAGGTCCTGGAAGTCGGTAACGCGGCGCCCCCCCAGCATCACCCACGACTGGGACGATGGCTGGTTCTCGGTCTCGTTGGCCAGGAAGCGCTCGGCGGCACCGATGGCCAGGGGAAGCTGGCTCCCCTCGCTGTCGCCTTCGGCAAACAGGAAGGCCAGGAGACGCCGCTGGCAGAACTCGCGCAGGCTCCAGGCGTAGGGCGTCACCCCCTGCTGCCGCGAGACGGTGCTGGGCACCAGCTCACCGAACCCGTAGCGGGCCGGCGGCGCCCACAGGGCCACGTCCTGAAAGGGCTGCGCCGGCAGGCCCAGGCTCTCGTAGCGCTGCCGTTGCTCGTCGCCCAGGCGAGAGTTGGGGCGATCCAGGAACAACAGGTCCTCGCCCTTGACGTTGAAGATGACGGCGCTGGCGTGACGCGTCCGCTCCGCCGCCTGAGGGTGGTGGAACAGGGCGTAGAGCAGGAAGAGGGCGTAGGAGGTCTTGGTAGCCACCCCCGACACGCCAGCGATGTTGACGTGGGCGCCACGGGTCCCGTCCAGGAACTCCAGGTTCCCCCAGACCACCTGCCCGTCGCGGCCCAGGCCGGCAGGGAACCGGTGCTCCATGCGATCGAAGTAGAGGGCCCGCTCCCGCTCCAGACCCGCCGCTCGCTGCACCGGCCGTCCGGGCAGGGGCGGCACGAAAATTTCGGGCTCCACTCGCGTCACCGAAACGTGGGCGGCCGAGGCGATGCCCACAGGCAGCACGCCCTCGGCGGCCCGGAAGACGTCCGAATCGAAGCGGGCACCCTCGTAGCGCGCCCGCACCTGGTCCACCACCCCGTAGATGGTCACCTCGGTGCCATCGGGCAGGGGGGTGCTGGTACAGACGACGTCGTCCAGCTGCAAGTAGTGCCCATCGGCCACGGCCACCCAGAAGTCCAGAGGCCGGGCATCGTCGGTCCCCAGGACGCGTCCCACCTCCGTCATGACAGCCCTCCCTGCCGATAGATGTAGGCCTCGATGCTGCGGCGCACCCACTGATAGTCTCCCAGGCCGTGGCGCAGGCGCTCCTCCAGGGCCGCCACCGGGTAGAGGTTGGCCGGAGCACGGCTGTCCCAGGCTGCAGGAGGGGCGAAGCGCGGCAGCAGAAGGGCGGTCAGATCGGCCAGACGCCTGGCCAGTTCCAGGCCCATCTGCGCCCACGTCTCCAGCCGCACGATGCCCACCAGGGGGTGATGGAAGGGGGGCGCCCCAGCCACCCGCACATACCAGGAGAAGCGACGGTCAGCCTCCCGTTCGGTCAGGAGCAGAAAGAGAGGCGTCCTCTCGCCCGTGGTCAGGGCAGTGACGCAGCGGGCCAGCGACTCCTCCTCCAGATAGCGACGGTGATGGGTCTTCACCAGGCCCACCACCGGCACCGCCTGACCCGCCCAACGGGGCAGGAATGTGAGGGGGCCGTCCACCACGACCACCGCGCTGCCCTCCAGGCGGGCAGGGCTGCCGGCCACCACCTCCGCCTCCAACTCACGCATGCGACGCTGGACCTCGTACCGCACCTCCTTCTGTCCCTTGTCGTCGCCGATGGAGGCCACCCAGTAGCGGAGGACGATACTGCCGGCGGGCACCTCCACCTGCCCCTCCTGGCCGGAGGCGGCCAGGACCAGCGCCCTCCGCACCTCTTCGACCATCACCGTGGCCTGGCCCGGGCGGCAGAGGACCGCCCCGGCCCCGTAGGCGCCGAAGAGGCCCCACGCCAGCCTATCGCCGTCCTGGGCAACCACCCCCACCTCCACACGCCGCACGCCGTCCACGAAGAGAAGGGCAGACGGCGCTGCCGTGGCTTCTGGTCTCAGGGGCTGCCAGTTCTGGGGCGGGCGCTCCACCCCGGGATCCACATCGGGGCCGGCACCCTCGTCCTCCTCATCGGCGCCTTCCAGCAGCCCCTCGTAGGAGGACACCCAGGGATGGAGCCTGACCGTGGACAGCAGGGCCATGTCGAACAGACGCTCTACTTTTGGCCCCCATTATATTCCCTCTCCGTCCCAGGTCAACGGCCCGAAGGACGTTCTGGCGTTCGCGCTTCAGCGGACGCGGGACGATGAAGGGGGCAACAGACGGCGGCCCTGTCGGATGGGCAGGGCCGCCTGAGGTAGTGGCGTCGGACTCCAGCTAGTCAGCCGAGGGGAGAACCTTGGGCTGCAGCAGCTCCATGGGGGCACCGCAGCATTCCACGGAGCCGTCACCCGGGCGGATGCACAGCACCTCGGTCCCGCAGCTGTTGCAGTGGTAGCGCTTGCCCAACTGGTTGGCCATCGCTGCCACCTCCTTAGCCCTTCATCTGCATAGGCTGGCCGCAGCAGTGGATCTGGCCGTCGCCGCCGCGGGTGACGATGAACTCGCTGCCGCAGACGGTGCACTGATAGCGCTTGCCTACCTGATTGGCCATCGTCCATCACCTGCTCAGGGGATGATGTAGGGACGGCTGTCCCTGCCTGAATATAGCGCAGGGGTGTTGCTCGGTCAACTTCCCGACCTCTCGACCACGATGTAGTCCCCCCGCATCTCGCCAGGGTGGATGGTGCAGTTGAAGTAATATCGTCCGGCCGGCAGGGGCGGCACGATGACGGTGCGCTGGCAGGGGCCAGTGCACTGTTCGGTGCCGGCGATGCGCTCCCGCATGGTGCGGTCGCGCCAGACCACCAGGTCGTGGGGCACCCCCGAGTCCTGGTTGTCCAGGGTAATGGTGATGGCCTGCCCCGCCGCCGCCGTTATCTGCCGCGTGTCGAACCGCAGTCCCCGCACGGCACGGACCGACGCGCTGGTGACGGGCGTGCCAGTGGGCTGGGGGGTGCCTTCTTCGTCGCCGGCGCAGGCCGTCACCAGAGCCGCACAGGCAGTGGCCACGAGCAGCAGTAGCCGCACTGCTACTGCCCCACCGTTATGTAGCCCCACATCTCGGTGGGGTGAGCATCGCAGCGAAAGGCGAAGATGCCGGGCTGCTGGAAGGTGAGCCTGGCCTCGGCCTGCTGCCCGCCGGTCAGGTAGGCGCCCCCTGGCGGCACCGTCTGGTCATCGGCAGTGTTCCACTGGCCGTCGGGGCCAGCTACACGCAGGTTGTGGGGGGCCTGTCCCTGGTTCACCAGTCGCACCGTCACCGGCTGTCCCGCGGGCACCTTCAGGTTATTGCGCAGGAAGCGGTTGTCCTGCATGGGCACCTCGATGACGCCGTTCTGGGGCTCGGTGACGGTGGCCTGGGTGGGCTGGGCTGTGCGCGGCCGCTGGGGCTGGCCCGGGCTGGGGGTCAGCTCGACGCCAGGCTCCTGCTGGGTCACGGGTGGTCGCTGGCCACAGGGCGGCGTGCCGCCCTCGCCGGTGAGAGGACCCTCGGGAGGCACCTGAGGCCCGTTGAAGACCTGGGTGCCGGCAGTGTGGGGTCGCGCCTCGGTCCCGAAGGCGCCCCGCTCCACCACGATCTCGTTGCTGGGGTCCTGGATCACTGTGCCCCGCCGGTGCTCTTGGGGCCTCGTCCCGTCCACGCCTCGGGCGACCACGATGGAGTTGGTAGCGGCATCCACCCGCAGCACCCGCATCTTCTCGCTGCCGGCCTGGACCACCGTACCGGGGCGGAAGTCGGCGGCCGACTCCAGCAGCAGCGTGTCATCGCTGGGGCCGACGCGACGGGCCAGGCTGCTGGAGGCAGGGAACTGGACCACCTTCACCACCTCAGAGCCTTCCTCGCCCGAGGGGCCGATGCGCAGGAGCTGATCGCGGCTCAGGCCCACATGCGCATCGTTGAGGAGGAGGGTGGTGTCGGTGGCGCCGATGTCGCGGGCCAGCCGCAGGACGTCGCCGCCCGGGGTGCGGATGGTGTCCTGCTCGTGGGCCAGCTCCAGGGCCGTCTCCCAGCCCTTCTCGCTGATCTCGTTGAGGAAGGCCTGGGCGCGGGCCTCCAGCTCAGAGGCGGTCGCCTCGTCGCCTGCCGCCCGCGCCTCCTGGGCCTGGGCCAGCAGCTTACGCACCGTAGGCGGGTGCTCGTCGCCCCAGGACCCCGTTATCAGGGCCACCAGTTGCTCCATCTGGGTGTTGTTGAGAGTCCCGCCCTGGTCTTCGCCCCAGGTAGGCATCAGCGTTCCCACGCGCCCGCAGCGGATGGTCTCGAACAGCCGCTGGTGCAGGGTTCGCAACTGTCCTGCGTCGGTCGTGCGGTAGCTCTCGAGGTTGAGGGCGGCGCCAGGGAGATTGGGGTTTTCCTGAGAGCCGAGGCCCTGATCGCCGTGACAGATGCGGCAGTTGAGGGCGAAGATCTTGCCGCCCCGGATGGCGTTCTCCTCTGCCTGGCGGTCCTCGGCCCGTTCGGCCCGCACGTTCTGGTCCCACACGAAGTACATGCCGAAGGTGATGACCAGCAGGAAGAGGAGGCCGATCATGACGTTGACTTGCTTGCTGGTGTTCATGGCCCCCGCTCGCTCGGCGCTATTCTCTCCCCATTCGATGCCTCAGGCCCTGCACAGAGACCGCCGCTACTCGTAGTTGAAGCCGGGCAGGCGCACCGCCCGACTGGGGTTGTCGGGGCCGCCTGGCACGGCGTTGTTGGGTCCCGTCAGGACCGTAATGCCAGTCTCCTGAATACTGTCCTCGGGAATGCGGAAGGTGTCCATGCTGCGCGGGGCTGGCCCGAACACCCGGACGCCACCTTCTTTGGTGTAGGTGGAGCCATGGCAGGGACAGCGGAACCAGCCCTTGCGCCCCTGGAAGACGAAGTCGGGTCGCCAGGGAACCGTGCAGCCCAGGTGGGGACATTTCTGCCAGAGGGCCAGCACCCCGCCCTGTGTCTGCTCGCCATTGGGGGTGGTGCCAGGCGCCAGGTGCACCAGCCAGAAGCGGCCCTCGAAGTTGCGCACGGGGTCCGCCCCCGGCTCCGGGATCTGGTTGCGCGGCACGAACACCGGGCCGCCGAATCCCCGCACCCGCCGCGGATAGAGGAAGTCCAGCTGAGGACCGAAAATGCCCAGCAGCGCCAGCCCCAGGGCCGACCAGAACCCGCCCAGGACGATGACCCGACGGCTGACGATGGGTCCCGGCTTGGGGGCCGGCGTGGCCACCGGCGTGCTCACCTGGGCCGGCCGCGGGCCGATGCCCCTCCGCTGGGCGATGGTGGTGGCCGCCTCCTGGGACAGGCGCAGCGTCACTCCCTGCTGGGAGGTCTGCCCTTCCTGTTGTTGGGACCTCTCCTCAGCCATACCTGTGCACCCTCGCTCGGGGGCACACTGCCCCTATGGACACCCTGGTGGCGTTGGTATCGTCCCGCAGTCCACCCGCACGTCGGTGGGCAGCACCAGGGCCTGGCCCGGGCCGCGGAAGAAGCTGCCGATGATGGTCAGGGCCAGATAGGAGGCCATGGCCCCCGTGAACATTACGATCATCACGTCCCTGGTAGTCCGCACCCAGCCGATGCGGAACAGGACGTAGATTATCAGCAACGCCAGACCGACGATGATGAGCAAGGGCAGCACCTGCTCCACCATCACCGCCGGCACGTTGATGTTCATGTCGCCCCACAGGTGCAGGTTCTTGAAGCGCAGCTCCGAGAAGCCCCCCAGCTTCGGTAGCGGGAAACGCCAGTCCTGGGGCCAGTCGAAGTCGCCGATGCTGAAGCGCATCCGCGTCTGCAATTCCCGCAACCCCTCCAGCCCCGTGTCGCCTACCAGGCAGGGCGGCCAGTGGTGAGGCTCCTCCTCATTGCAAGTAGGGAAGAAGCGGGTCAGCCGCTCGAACTTGCCGGCGTCGAACAGGACCAGGAGCCAGGTCACGGCCATGGAGTAGATGGCCGTGACGAAGGTGATGCGGCCGGAATAACGCGTGCCGAACCAGACCCCCTGCCCCTCGTTGCTGCGGTCGATGTAGGGGATGATGGCCAGGAAGGCCAGGAAGATGCCCGGCAGCAGCACGCCCGCCCAGGCCTTGTCCATGTGCAGCAGCAGCTCCTGCAGGTTCAGGAAGTACCACGGGGCCTTGGACGGGTTGGGGGTGATGCTGACGTTGGCCCGGTTCAGCAGGGGCGCGTCCACGAACACCGACAGGATGATGAAGGTCAGCAGGAACAGGCAGGCAGAGATGAACTCGGGAAAGAGGAGGTCGGGCCAGACCAGCACCTCCTCCTCTCGCTCGCGACGGGGCCGCGGGGCCGCCGCCGGCCTCGGGACAGGTCGCCTCGTCTCGACTGCCACCTCTGATACTCCTACAGCGGTCGTGCCAGCCCGCCGTCACGGCGGATGCGCCAGAAGTGGACGGCCATCATTATGGCCGCCAGAAGGGGCAGCCCCAGCACGTGCAGGGTGTAGAAGCGGGTCAGCGCCCCCTGCCCGATCTCGAAGCCCCCGAACAACACCTGCTGCACCTCGTCGCCCAGGTAGGGGGTGGAGCCGCCGATGCCGTGACCCACAGTGATGGCCCACACCGCCAGCTGGTCCCAGGGCAGCAGGTAGCCGGTGAAGCTCATGAGCAGTGTCAGGAAAAGCAGGACCACACCCACGACCCAGTTGAACTCTCGCGGCGGCTTGTAGGCACCGGTGTAGAAGACCCGCATCATGTGCAGGAACACCAGGATAACCATGCCGTGGGCTGACCACCGATGCAGGTTGCGCATCAGCAAGCCGAAGCGGACGTTGGTCTCCAGGGCAGCTATGTCCTGCCAGGCACGGTTGACGTCGGGCACGTAGTAGAACATCAACAGCACGCCCGTCACCGTCAGCACGATGAACATGAAGAAGGACAGGCCGCCCAGGCAGTAGGTGTGGGTTATCTTCACGTGGGTGCGGTGGATACGGGTGGGATGCAGGTGCAGGAAGACGTTGGTGGCCACCACGAGCATCTGGTTGCGGGGGGTGTTGGGGTAGCCCGAGCGGAAGATGGAGCGCCAGATATAGTTGTGGAAGAGGCGGTCGTAGAGGCGGTCGCGGATGATGGCCAGGCGTTCCTGCCAGTTACGCGGCTTACCGGGCTCTTCCACTACAGCCATAGCCAGTCCTCCCGCTCGGCTACCTTTCCCACCACTTGCCCAGCAGCACCAGCAGGCTCATGGAGCCGACGATGGTAGCGAAGACGGCCAGGAACTCGAATCCCTCAGGGACGTGCCGCAGGATGATCTCGAGATAGGGCACTAGAACCGCTCCACTGGCCGCATTTGTGAAGCCGATTGCAATGCCAACCTAGCACTGCCCCCCCAGCAGTGTCAAGGGGGGCGCATGGGCATCTGGCAGGGAATCCGCCCGAAGCAGAATCGCTCCGGCGGCATCGGACTGCATTCCGCGCCTGCATCCTAGGGGGCAATGTCCGGCCCGTGCAGAGAGGGACTTTACTCGGGGGATCGCGCGAGGGAAAAGGGCTGGCGGCCCCGACGGGACTCGAACCCGCGCTCTCCTCCTTGACAAGGAGGCATGTTGGCCGCTACACCACGGGGCCGCCTTCCGTCCCTCATTTTCTCCGTCGCCCCCGTCGGCGTCAATAGGCACCGAACCTATTCTGCAAGCCGATGTTGGGCACTGGCGTCGGCCCAGTTGGAGACCCCTTTCCACGAGGAGGCGTATGACCTTCACGTAAGAGTTGACCGCCTGGCACGCCGGGGCTAGGATGCAGGCAAGGGCCCGAGGTGAGCAGGCGATGTCCGAAGCCAGGGCGATGGTCATGACCGGCCCCCGCTCCATCGAGGCGAGGCGGCTGCCCCTGCCCGAGGTGGGGCCAGATGACGCCCTGTTGCAGGTGGAGGCCTGTGGCATCTGCGGCACCGACTACGAGCAGTATCACGGCGCCCTCTACGCCCCTTACCCCTTCGTGCCCGGACACGAGCCCGTGGGCCGCATCGTGGCCATCGGCGACAGGGCAGCGGCCCGCTGGCGGTTGGAGGTGGGAGCGCGGGTGGCAGTAGAGCCGGCCATCCCCTGCCTCTCCTGCCCCCTTTGCCTGGGGGGTCGCTATACCCTGTGCATGGGCCGCCGCCCCATGAGCGCTTACGGCTTCATCCCCCTCTCGGTGCCGCCCGGCCTGTGGGGAGGCTACGCCAGCCACATGTATCTTGCCCCCAATTCGGTCCTGCACCGCGTCCCGGAACACCTGCCTCCGGAGCTGGCGGTGCTCTTCAACCCCCTGGGGGCCGGCTTTCGCTGGGCGGTGGACCTGCCGGGGCTGAGGGCTGGCGATACTATCGTCGTGCTGGGTCCGGGCCAGAGGGGCCTGGCCTGCGTCATCGCCGCTCGCGAGGCGGGCGCTGGCTGCATCATCGTCACCGGCCTGGCCGCCGACGAGGCCCGACTGGCCCTGGCGCGGGAGCTGGGAGCACACCACACCGTGAACGTGGAGGCCGAAGACCCGGTGGAGGCCGTCCTCCGCCTGACCGAGGGCCGCGGCGCCGATGTGGTGGTGGACGTGACAGCCTACGCCGTGGAGGCAGTGACCCAGGCCATCGAGATGGCCGCCCGCGGCGGCACGGTAGTGCTGGCCGGCACCAAGGGCCGCCGCCCGGTGCCTGACTTCTACTCCGACCGCATCATCGGCAAGGAGCTGACGGTGAAGGGGGCCCTGGGGGTGGACTATGCCAGCTATGAGCGAGCCCTGGCCGTGATGGCCTCTGGCCGCTATCCGCTCGAGAGGCTCCATTCCCACACCCTTCCCATCGAAGACGCCGACCGCGCCCTGCGCCTCCTGGCCCGCGAGGTGCCGGGCGAGGAGGCGCTCCATATCGCCTTAGTCCCCTGAGGAGGTGAATATGGCCCAGGAAGGTCTCTCGCCCGAATATGCCGCCCGGCTAGCGAAGGTAGTGGAGCTCACCCCGTTCATGCGCCATCTGGGCATGAGGCTGGAGGAGGTCTCGCCCGGCTACGCCCGCATCCGCCTACCCTTCCGCCCCGAGAACACCACCGGCGGCGGCGTTCTCCACGGGGGAGCTATAGCCTCCCTGATGGACACCACAGGCGCCATAGCCGGCTGGACTACGGCCGAGATCGGCTCGCCCCGCTACGCTGGCTCCACCGTCTCCCTGACCGTCAACTACCTGGCGCCGGCAACCAACGAGGACGTGGTGGCCGAGGCGAGGCTCCTCCGCCGCGGCCGCGAATTGATCTACCTGGACGTGCGGGTGTTCGGAGAAGGGCAGAAGCTCGTGGGTCACGGCTCCGTCATCTACCGCATAGTCGAGCGAACGGAGTGAGGCATGGCCATCGTATCGGACGTGACCGAGCCGCGCGACGAGGAGACTCGCCGCTTCCTGGAGCGGGTGGCCCGGGCCGGCGAGGGACGGGTGCTCAACGTCTTCCGGGCGACGGCCCACAGCCCGGAGCTGGCCCTGACCTGGTGGGACATGATGCGGGTGGCCCTCACCCGCCTGTCTCTCGCGCCGCGACTGCGGGAGCTGGCCATACTGCGGCTGTTCCTGCTGGCACGCGTGCCTTACGGCTTCGCCCACCACGTGGCCATCGCCCGCCGTCTCGGGATGCGCGACGACGAAATATGGGCGGTGCGCGACTACGAGTCCAGCCCTGCCCTGGGAGAGATGGAGCGCCTGGTGCTGCGCTACACGGATGCCACGGTGACGCTGGACGGCCGCGCACCTTCCCTGGGGCGAGAGCTGCTGCGATACCTGTCGGAGCGGGAGCTGGTGGAGCTGACCTTCTGCATCGGCATCTGGAGCATGATGGCCCGCCTGCTCAACGCCCTGGCCATAGAGATGGACGAGGGCACCGAGTCCCTTCTGCCCGACTGGTGGCGGCAGGAAAAGGCCGCGCCCTGACGGGACTCGGACCCGCACTCTCCTCCTTGACAAGGAGGCATGTCGGCATGCGTACCGCCCTTGTCACGCCGGTAGAAAGCCCCGGTCGATAGGCCCCACGGTCGTCATGGGCTATAATGCGCTGTGTAGGAAAACCACCCATGGCCCGCAGACGTCGCCGACCGCCCTACCGGCCGTCCCACATTCCGGCCGGCCCTCGCCCCGGCCCGACGGCCGAGGCCGCGGAACCCGAGCCAGCCACCCCAACGCCGGAGCATCGCCCCCGCCGGCTTCTGCGCGACCACCGCTACGTCCTGACAGACCTCTGGCGAGTGGGCATCGCGACCGGAATCATCCTGGCCGGGCTGGCAGCGGCCCGGTTCGTGCTGCGCTGAGAGGCAAGAGCAGCCCCCGGCCGCTGGACGGGGATGCGGCGTCAGGCAGGGCGCGCAGCCGCCAGGGCCAAGAGCTGCTGGACAGGCTCGTCCGGGAGGGGGATATCGCCCGGCTCCCGCTGCTGGGGGCCGCCCAGTCCGTGGTAGTCGCTGCCTCCCAGGGGCAATAGGTCGAAGCGCCGCGCCCAGGCAAGCAGTCGCTGGATCTCTTCGGGCGTATAGTCCTGGTAGTAGACCTCCATGCCCACCAGCCCGGCCGCCTTCAGCTCGGGCAGCAACCCGTCCAGCTGGCCTTCCAGCTCGCGAGGGTGGGCCAGCACAGCCAGGCCACCGACCTTCCTCAGGAGCTGGACCACCTCGGCTGGCGTCATCTTCTCGCGCTCGACATAGGCCGGGCGGTTGCGTCCCAGGTACAGTTCGAAGGCCTCGTTGACGCTGCTCACATGGCCGGCCTCCACCAGGGCCTGCGCTATATGGGGCCTGCCCACGGCGCCCTCGCCGGCCAGCTCACGGACCCGCTCCCAGGAGACAGGCACCCCCAGCTCGGCCAGCCGCTCGACCATGCGGCGGGCGCGGTCTACGCGAGAATCGCGCAGACGGGCGAGCACCCGCTGGAACTCGGCGTCCTGCCAGTCGATGAAGTAGCCGAGGACGTGCACCTCGTTGCCGGGCACATCGGTGCTCATCTCGATGCCGGGGATCAGGAGCATGTCCGGGTAGGCGCGGGCCGCCTCCAGCGCTTCCGGAATGCCATCGGTTATGTCGTGGTCGGTCAGGGCGAGGATGCGCACGCCCCGCGAGTAGGCATAGTCCACCAGCTGCTTGGGCGTCAGCACGCCATCGGAGTAGGTGCTGTGGGTGTGCAGATCGGCACGGCTCGGCATATCAAGCTACCTCGCAGTCGATTCTCTGGATGGACAGGGCGCGGCCGCTGGCCGCGTCGATCTCGACCATCACCGAATTGAGGACTCCCGGGCCTTTCTCCACTGCTGGAAGGCGAGTGGGCACCTGATAAAGGAACTGCTGGACGACGGAGGACACCTCCACGCCGATGACGCTGTCGCGGGCGCCGGTCATGCCCACGTCGCTGACGTAGGCGGTGCCGCCGGGCAGCACGCGCGCATCGGCGGTGGGGACGTGCGTGTGAGTCCCCAGGACGGCGCTGACGCGACCGTCCAGGAACCAGCCCAAGGCCACCTTCTCGCTGGTGGTCTCGGCATGCATGTCGACGATGATGATGCGGACTCCGTCCAACTGGGCCAGGGCCTTTTCGGCCGCCCGAAAGGGGCAGTCGATGTGGTGCGGCATGAACACCCTGCCCTGAAGGTTGAGGACGGCCATCCCGTTGCGGCACCAGAGGCCCTTGCCCGGCGCCCCCTCGGGGTAGTTGAGGGGGCGCAGGACCGGCCACTCCCCTCCCAGGAGGGGATAGATCTCTCGATGCTGCCATATGTGGTTGCCGGAGGTGATGACGTCCACCCCGGCAGCCAGGATCTCCTGGGCCGTCTCGGGCGTGAGACCTTTGCCCCCGGCCGCGTTCTCGCCGTTGGCGATGACCAGGTCCAGGGCGTGCTGTCGACGTAGCTCCGGCACGGTCCGGGCCAGGATGTGGCGGCCCAGCTTGCCCACCACGTCGCCTATCATCAGGACACGCACCGTCGTACCGCGAGGGTCAGCGGGCATATTCCACCGCCCTCTTCTCGCGGATGACGGTGACCTTGATCTGGCCCGGGTATTCCAGGCTCTCCTGAATCTTGTGGCTCAGGTCGCGGGCCAGACGGAAGGCCCCGAGGTCGTCGATCTCGTCGGGCTTGACGATGACGCGGATCTCGCGTCCGGCCTGAATGGCGAAGGCCTTCTCGACGCCCGGGAAGGAGTAGGCCACCGACTCCAGCGCCTCCAGCCGCTTCAGGTACTGCTCCAGGGACTCGCGGCGGGCGCCTGGCCGGCTGCCGCTGAGGGCGTCGGCGACGATGACCACCACCGCCTCCACCGTCTGGGGCTCCACCTCTTCGTGGTGGGCCTCGATGCAATGGACGACGGGCGCCGGCACACCGTAGCGTCGGGCCAGATCGGCCCCTATCTTGGCGTGGGTGCCCTCCACCTCGTGGTCCACGGCCTTGCCCAGGTCGTGCAGCAGGCCGCCGCGACGGGCCACCTCCACGTCCGCACCCAGCTCGTGGGCAATTAGGGCGGCCAGGCGGGCCGTCTCCACGGCGTGCTTCAGCTGGTTCTGCCCGTAGGAGTAACGGAACTTGAGGCGGCCCAGGTACTTGAGGATCTCGGGGTGCAGCCCGGGGCAACCGGCCTCCAGGGCGGCCTGCTCCCCAGCCTCCTGGATGGCCTGCTCCACCTCCCGCCGCGCCTTCTCCACCATCTCTTCGATGCGGGCGGGATGGATGCGGCCGTCGCTGATGAGCTTGGTCAGGGCCACACGGGCGATCTCCCTGCGCACCGGGTCGAAGGAGGAGAGGGTCACGGCGTCGGGCGTATCGTCGATGATGACGTCCACCCCGGTGAGGTGCTCCAGGGTGCGGATGTTGCGCCCCTCGCGGCCGATGATGCGCCCCTTCATGTCCTCCGAGGGCAGGGGCACCACCGAGACGGTGGCCTCGGACACCACCTCGCTGGTCAGCCGCTGCATAGCGGTGACCAGGATCTTGCGCGCCCGCTCCTCCGCCTCCTGCCGCAGCTGCTGCTCGATGTCGCGGACACGGCGCGAGGCCTCCTCGCGGACCTCCCGCTCAACCTCGGCCAGGAGGATGTCGCGGGCCTCCTGCACGCTCAGGCCGGCCACCCGCTCCAGCTCCTGGCGCTGCTGCTCCTCCAGGCGCTGGAGCTGGAGGCGGGCCTCCTCCAGTCGGGCCTCCCGTTCAGCCAGGGCGCGTTCGCGACGCTCCAGGGCCTCCTGCTTGCGTTCCAGGCTCTCTTCTTTTTGTAGCAGGCGCTTCTCCAGACGTTGTAGCTCGCTGCGTCGCTCCTTCAGCTCGGCTTCGACCTGGTTCTTGACGCGCAGGGCCTCTTCTCGGGCCTCGATGAGCAGTTCCTTGTGGCGCCTTTCGGCCTCGTTCAGGATGCGGGCGGCATTCTGCTCGGCGGCGGCTATGCGGGAATGACTGACCCTCTGCTGCAGGATGGCACCGCCAATGGCTCCCGCCGCCGCGCCGAGAAGGCCAAAGACAATAGCAAATAGTATGCCTTCCGGCATAGCGACCTCACTTCCTTGGCTGACAAGAGTCAACCGATGTTGCTTGTTAAGGTTCGACCCTCAGCTTCATCATAGGCCCCGAAGAAGGGGCCAGTCAAGGTGCCTGAATGACTACCAATGTCCAGGATAGTTTATTTCTATGCAGGATGGCCTCCTAAACCGGGGCTATGCGCCCCAGGAAGTAGGCAGCCACCGCCACCACCCCGCCCACCGCTGTCACCTCGGCGCCCGAGAGGACGGGATTGCGGCGCACCAGCAGCCCCTTGATGGCACCGATGGCGAACAGGGCGGCCACGGCGATGGCGATGGAGGCCGCCACCGCCGCCACGCCGGCGGCGAAGAAGTAGGGGATCAGGGGCAGAATGCCCCCGCCCAGGTAGGAGGCACCCATGGCCAGGGCATCTTTGGACGGCTCGGGCAGCGTCTCGGGGCTCAGGCCCAGCTCCTTCTCGGCCATGGTCTTCAGCCACAGCTGCTTGTCCGCCGCCACTCGCTCCGCCATCTCCCGGGCCTGGTCATAGCTGAAGCCCTCCAGGCGATAGATCTCGATGAGCTCGGCCATCTCCTCTTCGGGCCGATTCTCGATCTCCCAGGCCTCTCGCGCCAGCTCTGCCTCCTGCACCTGTCGCTCGGCCCGGGAGCCCAGGAAGCTGCCGGCCGACATGGACAGAGTGCCGCCCAGAACAGCGGCCAGGCCCGCCACCAGTACTGTGGCGCCTGTGGCGGTAGCCCCCGCCACCGCCGGCCCCACGGTGGCCGCCGTCACCAGCCCGTCCTGCATCCCGAAGATGACCTCCCGTATGCGGGCCAGGCGGGCGATGCGCTGCTTCTCGGTAAGGACCTCCTGGGCCGCCTGGGGGAGGGACGCGGCCTCGGGCGCGGGCATCTCCAGGACGGCCGCCGAAGGACGGGGCGGCGGAGGCGCCTTCTGCCCGGTCTTGCGCTCCAGGTGCTGGAGGGCAGCCAGGAACCGCTTCAGGTGCTCTTTCTCCCCCTCCAGGGCCAGGCGGAAGCTTTCGGCCGCATCGGGACGGCCATCGTCCTCGGCCTCGCGGATGAAGCGGGGGTACATGGTCTCGAACTCGTAGGCCTCGCCCTCGGTCACAGCCCGCAGGTTCTCGAGGGTGGAGCGCACCTCTCCCAGGGCCTTCAGGTGGCTGAGGGCATGAATAGTCTCGGCCCCGGCAGCCTCCATGAACACCTGGGCCACCTCGGGATGTCCTTCCTCCATGGCCTTGAGGGCGTAGGCCAGGTACATGCGGTTGGCCTTCGCCTCTCCCAGGAACGCCGACCACAGGTTGCGCTGTGTCCTGTCCACGGCACTCACCTTAGAAGGATTTTAAACTACATTCCCCCAGCGGCCAAGGACGTGGCCGCTGGGGGCCATCCCTCGTGCCATGTCGCTGCTGATCAGGGCGACTCGGGCTCGGCCGGGGCGAAGGCGACGGCCGGAGCCGCCTCTTCGGCCTTGGCGCGCACCAGCCGCTCCAGCTCGTCGGCCAGGGCCGGGTTCTGGCGCAGGAACTCCTTGGCCTGCTCGCGGCCCTGGCCCAGCCGCGTCTCGCCGTAGGAGTAGAAGGCGCCCTGCTTGCGCAGGATGCCGAGGGCGGCGCCCAGGTCGAGGATATCGCCCTCGCGGGCGATGCCCACGTTGGGCCCGTGGAAGATTATCTCGAACTCGGCCGTGCGGAACGGGGGCGCGACCTTGTTCTTGACGATCTTGGCCCGCACGCGGTTGCCGATGATCTGGCTGCCAGACTTGATGGCCTCCACCCGCCGCAGGTCTATGCGCACCGAGGCGTAGAACTTCAGCGCCCGCCCGCCGGGCGTCACCTCGGGGCTGCCGAAGACGATGCCGATCTTCTCCCTCAGCTGGTTGATGAAGATGACGGCGGTGCGGGTGCGGGAGATGGTGGCAGTGAGTTTGCGCAGGGCCTGGGACATGAGACGGGCCTGCAGTCCGGGCAGTGCATCGCCCATGTCGCCCTCCAGCTCAGCCCGCGGCACCAGGGCGGCTACCGAGTCCACCACTACCACGTCCACGGCGTTGCTGCGCACCAGGGCCTCAGCTATCTCCAGCGCCTGCTCGCCCGTATCGGGCTGGGAGACCAGCAGGTCGCCGACGTTGATCCCTATGGCAGCGGCAAAGGTGGGGTCCAGGGCGTGCTCCACATCTATGTAGGCGGCGACGCCTCCCATCCGCTGGGCCTGGGCGATGACGCTCATGGCCAGGGTAGACTTGCCGGCCATCTCCGGCCCGAAGATCTCCGTCACTCGTCCTCGAGGGATGCCACCTACTCCCAGGGCCAGATCCAGGGCCAGGGAGCCGGTGGGTATGGCCTCCACCTGCAGGCGCTGCCCCGCCTCCCCCAGGCGCATGATGGCGCCGCGCCCGAACTCCTTCTCTATCTGGCTGATGGCCATCTCCAGGGCCTGGAGCCGCTCGCTCTTGCCGCCGCTCTGTTGGCTCATGCGCTCACGCACCTTTTTAGCTTATTTGTTCGCCTGTGCCCAGCCATCATACCACGGCAGTGCCCGCGCGACAAGGCGCTAGCTGGAGAGGGCGCTGGCCGCCAGTTGGGCCACCAGTTGCAGCAGGATGATGGCCACCAAAGGCGAGAGGTCCAGGAAGCCGATGCGGGGCAACACCTGTCGTAATGGCGCCAGGATGGGCTCGGTGATCTCGTGCAGGAAGGCCACCACCGGGTTGCGAGGGTCGATAGGGAACCAGGACAGAATGGCCCGGGCAAAGATGGCCAGCGTCAGCACGTAGGCCAGGATCTGGATGAAAGTGGCCAGGGTGTCGATGGCTACTGCCCTCCCAGCTCCAGCGCCCGCCGATAGGCGGCCTCGACGGCAGCCATCATGGCGGCCCGCACTCCCGCCCGCTCCAGCGCCAGAAGCCCCGCGGAAGTGGTGCCCCCCGGCGAGGTGACCTGTGCTCGAAGGTCGGCCGGGTGGCGGCCCGTGGCCTGGGCGTAGCGCACCGACCCCAGCACCGTGCGGTAGACCAGCTCCACGGCCACCGGCCGAGGCAGGCCTATGTGCACTGCCCCGTCTACCAGCGCCTCCAGCAGCAAGAAGACGAAGCCCGGGCCGCTGCCGCTGACGGCGGTGGCCATCTCCACGTATTTCTCGTCTTCCACATACAGCTCGAACCCCAGGGCAGCTAGGACACGGCGCACCCGCTGACGGTCCCCTTCGTCCACGGCCGGCGACGCCGTCCACACCGTCACCCCTTCGCCGATCTGGGCCGGGGTGTTGGGCATGGCCCTGACCACTCTCTGGCTGCCCAGCTGAGAGGTCAGGGCGCGCAGCGGCACGCCCGCCATGATGGAGAGGAAGAGGGGCGAGCCGTCGCTGCCGGCCAGGGAGCGGGCGGCGGCCGGAAACTCCTGGGGCTTCACGGCCAGCACGGCCAGGTCCGCCCCCTTCACCGCCTCGGCTGCCTGGGGGAAGGTGCGGACGCCGTAGCGCTCGGCCAGGAGGCGTCGGCGCTCTTCCAGCACGTCGCAGACGGCGATGTCGCTGGCTTCGGCAACCCCTCTGGCCAGGAGGGCGCCCACCATGGCCTCCCCCATGACGCCGCCGCCAACGATGGCTATCTTCACTCTGCCGTCCCCTCAGGCCTGGGGCCGCGGCCCGAAGATGGCGCGGCCCAGCCGGACCATGGTGGCCCCTTCCTCGATGGCCACCTCGAAGTCGTCGCTCATGCCCATGGACAGGTGGGGCAGCCCCAGGGCGCAGGCCAGCTCCCGGAGGCGGCGGAACACGGGCCGCACCTCCTCGGGGTCGCGGGCCAGGGGGGCCACCGTCATCAGGCCCACCAGCTCGAGATGGGGAAGCCTGGCGACAGCTTCCGCCACCGAGGGCACCTCCTCCGGGGAGAGACCGAACTTGCTCGCCTCGCCCGCAACGTTCACCTCCAGCAGGACCGTCAGCGGTCGGCTGGCGCGACGGCTCAGCTCTTGGGCCAACCGCAGCGAGTCCACGCTGTGGACGACCTGGAACAGCTCCAGGGCCTTCTTTACCTTATTCGTCTGCAGGTGGCCCACCATGTGCCAGGTGACGTCCAGGTCGGCCAGGAGGGGGCGCTTGGCCGCCGCCTCCTGGACCCGGTTCTCGCCGAAGTGGCGCAGCCCGGCGGCATGGGCCTCGCGGACCGCCTCGGCGGGAAAGCCCTTGGCGACGGCCACCACGGTGACGTCCTGGGGCGAGCGCCCCGCCCTCAGGCAGGCGGCCTCGACCCGTCGCAGCGTCTCATGCACGCGGGACGTGACAGTTAGCGTTTGCACGGCGTATCCAGTATAACAGGGCAGGGAGAGTCCCGCGCAGGAGGTGGCCATGGTCGTCTCCATCGTCGTACGCAAGACCCGCATCCGCGACCGCCAGCAGTGGCAGGAGAGGCTGGCCCAGGCGTTGCCCCGCATCCTGGAGGTGCTGCGTCGCCAGCCCGGCTTCCTGTCGGTGGAGTACCTGTGGGGAGTGTATGGCGATGGGCAAATGGGGCAGGTGACCCGCTGGCAGACGCTGGAGGACTGCACTCGCTATGTGCGTGAGGGAGGGGCTGCCACCGTAGCCGCCTTCGAAGACCTGGCCCTGCCTACGGCAGCCCACCCTGAAGGCACCTGGCTACGTTACACCTTCGAGGTAGTGGAGCCGGAGGGCTCTCACTCCTGAGGCCTGGGAGGCCGGTGGCTGTCCCACCAGACCAGCGCCAGGACCGTCAGGGCGATCAGGGCCAGCGCCAGCACTCCCCACCAGGGGCCAGCGCTGAAGGCCACCACCAGCCCGCCTATGGCCACCACCGTCCCCACCAGGAAGAGCAGAGGCCAGAAGAGGATGCCGAAGATGGCGCGGGTCAGCACCCACGTCTCCAGCCACCAGGGAGGAGGCCTCTCGGGCGGCAGACCCATGCCCACCACCTTCCCTCAGCTGGAAGGCAGGTTATAAGTGAACTTGTCGGGTCCCTCGCGTTCGAAGATAAGGCCGCCGGGGCCATCGTAGATGAGGCGGTAGTCGGCATCGTAGCGCAGCGAGCTGAGGAGCGTCGTGCAGCACTCCGACTTCCCCGTTCTGGGGATGAAAATGTGGGTGAACCCCACCCGATAGAGATAGGACCAGCGGTCCAGGCACGACGTAGACTCGTAGGCGCACTCCTGGATGGTCCAGTAGAGGGACTGCTGGTTCTCGTAGCGGCGCAGCCCCAACCACTCGGAGCCTTGCACCGTGGCCACGCTGACACGACCCGTCAGGGCCGGAAACCACTCCGACAGGGCATCGATCCATGGGTTGAAGTTGCCGTGAACGATGAGAAAGCGGGACGCCCCGGGGGTGCTGCTGGCGATCCAGGACATGGCCGCCCTGGCGTCCCTGGGCATCGATAGCAGGGGCGAACCCGGCGTCCTGTCGGCTTTCACAGAGGAATAGGTGCCGTAGACCAGGAAGAGCACCAGCCCCACATAGGGCCAGGGGCGAGCAGCGGCCAGCGCCCAGCGTCGCCAGTTGGCCCCCAGGGCCTGCAGCCACCGCCCGGGAACGGGCAGGGCGCGCCCCTCCCGGTGGGCCAGCTCCAGCAGCGTCGTCACTGCCAGCCCCGCCAGCATGGAGCCTGGCACCATGGCGCTGGTGTAGGCCACCCGCGGGTCTATGTAGAGGATTAGCAGGAACCAAGCGGGCACGAACAGCTCCCCTTTGAAGGCCGAGATGGCCCACCCCGCATACATCAGGATGGCCAGCATGGGGAAGAACGGCTCGTCGGTGAAGTAGGGCTGCAGCAGGTTGATGAACTTCCACGACAGCCAGTCGTTCTTGCCCGTCTGAGCGGCCGAAACCAGCGGCTCGATGCCATGGCGCAGCAGCACCGTCAGCCACCACGGCATGCTCAGCACCGCCACCGAGAGGGCCGTGCCGGCGGCGCTGAGGACTCCTGCCCGGTTGCGGCCGTAGGCCACGAAGAAGAAGGCGTAGCTGAAGGCCACCAGCCAGCCCATCTCGGGGTGGGCGAGCACTGCCAGCGCCGCCAGGACGATGGCCAGCGGCCGCGGCCCTTTCCTCTCCCTGAACATGAGGTAGCCCTGCCACAGGGCCAAAATGGCCAGCAACTGCCCAAGGGAGCGGGTCAGGCCGCCGCCCACGATCTGCCAAGTGAAGCTGCGGGGCGCCAGGGCAAAGGCGAAGGCCGCCAGCAGCGGCACCGGTCCCCTCCCCATCACAGCCCTGGCCAGAAGATACAGGGCGCCGATGCTCAGCACGCTGGCCGAGACGGGAAGAAAACGGATGACATCGGCCAGGGACCACGGCCCCACCAGGTCCAGGGCCGCCGCCAGGTAGAAGGCCAGGGGCGGGTAAGCGAAGGGGATCAACAGGCCGTTGTAGGACGTGAACTCCGGCAGCCTGAAGTCATGACGCTGGATGTCGGAGGCCATGGCATAGAACATTCCCCCGTCGTTCAGGGGGAAGCCGGCCGGCAACACATGCCACAGGCGCACCGACAGCCCCAGCAGCATCGGCAAGGCCACCAGGGCTGCCTCCCAGGCCCACGACGACGGCCATAGGACCCACCCCCGCGGGCCGGAGCCGCCCGATACGGGCATCCGGTCAGGGATATCGCTGTCGCCCTCGGGTGCCTGAGTCGCGATGGTGCTGGCGTGCCGTCCTGCCATCCTCACTCCTTGCCCCCCTCTCCTAAATACCAGGAGCGGCCGCCTTTGGCTACCCCTCTGCGCCCGAAAACGCCCTCCTGGGGCCGCTGGTTGGCCCTCCCCGAGGCAGAGCGGCCCCCACCAGCTGCATCACGTCCTCGACGCCCTCTCGTCGCAGGAACTCCTCCAGCCCTTCCAGGACGTCCAGGGGCGCGCGGGGGTTCAGGAAGGTGGCGGTGCCCACCTGCACGGCGCAGGCTCCGGCCATGATGTATTCCACCGCGTCGCTCCAGGTGACGATGCCGCCGCAGCCGATGATGGGCACCCCCAGTCCCGCCCGCGCCACGTCCCAAACCATCTTCAGCGCGATGGGGCGAATGGCAGGCCCCGACAGGCCTCCGGAACCCCAGCCCAGGGCGGGCCGTCGGCGGCCGATGTCGATGCTCAGGGCAGGGAAGGTATTGGCGATGGTCAGGGCATGGGCCCCGGCCTCCACCGCCGCCTCCGCCACCGCCACCACGTCGCCCGCGCTGGGCGTCAGCTTCACCAGCACCGGCAGGGCCGTGGCCTCCCGCACCGCCCGCACCACCTCCGCCGTCAGCTCGGGCCGGCAGCCGAACTCCAGGCCGTTCTCCACATTGGGGCAGGAGACGTTCAGCTCCAGTGCGCTCACGCCCGGCACCCCGTCCAGGCGGGCCGCCAGCCGCGCGTAGTCCTCCACCCGCTCGGCGGCGATGTTGGCGATGACGGGCACCGACCAGGTGGCCCAAACGGGCGCCAGCTCGGCCACCACCGAGTCCACCCCCACGTTCTGCAGGCCGATGGAGTTGATCATGCCCGCCGGGGCCTCGACGATGCGCGGCTGCGGGTTGCCCGCCCGCGGCCTCAGGGTGATGCCCTTGCTGACGATACCCCCCAGCCGCTGGATGTCGAACACGCGCAGGAACTCGATGCCGTTGCCGAAGCAGCCCGAGGCCGTCAGCACCGGGTTGTTCAGCACCAGCTCGCGCTTGCCGGCCGCAATGCGCACCCGCAGGTCCATCCCCTGGCCATTATAGGCGGAGGCGACGGGGCGATGGTCAGGATACGGTCAGGGCCGGACGAAACGAAAAGGGGCACCGCCGGGCGGTGCCCCCCGCACCGTCGCAGCGCCAGCTAGAGAGCGAGGGCAGGCTCGCTGTCGGCCTCGCCGGCTGCGGCCTTGTCCTCGGTGGCGCCCTTCTTGCCCCAGGCCCCCACCGAGGACTCGTCGTCCCAGTAGGTGTCGGGTATGGAGTTGCGGAACTCGCGCACCGCGCCGCAGCGGCGGCAGCGGCCCAGGCTCAGGCTGCCGCTGGGCGTCTCGATGACCCAGTGGTGGCGGCACTCCACCGTCCTGGTCTCCCGCTCCTCCACGACCGCCTCCTTCACGGCCTTCACCTCCTCAATTAGTAAACGTTGCTGGTGCGCCATCCGTTTCACCGCCGCCAGACTTTGTTACGTCTTTCACCAGGGACGCCAGTATAACAGGCGCCGTGATGCGTGTCAAGCATTCGTTGGTTTTTACAGTTTCCACTTTATCAATGCCCCCAAACGTGCCCCCCGTGCCCCGCCATGTTATACTGGTCTGGGAACGCCTACCATGGCAAATGTAGGCGCCCAACGTTAAAGTTCCGTGACAGCCCCAGCCTGGGGCATCGGAGGCGGCAGCAGCAAGGGCTATCATGCATCCCACCAAACGACAGATCCTCGACCACCTCAAGCGTTACGGCGACGCCACCGTCGACGACCTGGCCAGGGCCCTCGGCTTGGCCCGCATAACCGTCCGCCAGCACCTGATGGCCCTGGAGCGCGACCGCTTCGTGACCTCGCGGGAGGTCCGCCGCGGCAGCGGCCGCCCTCACCACGTCTACGCCCTCAGCCCCCTGGGCCACGACTCCTATCCCAAGCGCTACGACCGCCTGGCCCTCCTGCTGCTGGAGGAGGTGGGCCACCTGGAGGCGGCCGACCTGGCCGGCCTCTCGGCCGAGGAGAAGCGCCGGGCCCTGCTGGCCCGCGCCCTGGAGCGGGCCGCCTCCCACTACCTGCCCCAGCTGGAGGGGCGCCCCCTGCCCCAGCGCGTCGAGGCCCTGGCCCGGCTCATGTCCCAGGAGGGCGCCCTGGCCGAGTGGCGGCGCACCGAGGAAGGCTTCGAGATCCTGGACTACAACTGCCTATACTTCCAGGTGGCCCAGGCGCACGAGCAGGTCTGCCAGTGGCACCTGGACCTGCTGGCGCGCCTGCTGGGGCGCCCCGTCCGCTGCGACCAGTTCATGGCCCGGGGCGCCCACTGCTGTCGCTTCCTGGTGGAGGCAGGCCCCGAAGACGACTGGACAGGAGGTCTCGCTCATGGCCGAGAACAGGCCTGAGGACGGCCAGCCCAGCAAGGAGGCCGTCCTGGCCGCCCTGAGCCGCATCCAGGACCCGGACCTGCACCGCGACATCGTCAGCCTCGGCTTCGTCAGGGACGAGGACGTGACCATCTGCGGCGGCAACGTCAAGGTCACCATCACCCTCACCACCCCGGCCTGCCCGGTGCGGGAGCAGATGAAGCGGCAGGCGGAGGAGCTGCTCCTCTCCCTGCCCGGCGTCACCCACGCCGAGGTGGAGATGCAGGCCGAGGTACGGGCCACCCGCCCGCGGGGGCCGCGGCCGGTGGAGGGCGTGCGCAACATCATCGCCGTCGCCTCCAACAAGGGCGGCGTCGGCAAGTCCACCATCGCCGTCAACCTGGCCCTGGCCCTGCGCCGCTTCGGCGCCCGCGTGGGTCTGCTGGACGCCGACCTCACCGGCCCCAACGTCCCCACCATGCTGGGCCTGCCGGCCGGCTTCCAGGCCGACCGCGGCCTCTCCATCGTCGAGCGCTACGGCCTGAAGGTGGTGTCCCTGGGCTTCCTGCTGAAGCCCGGCACCGCCGTCATCTGGCGCGGCCCCATGATCGGCACCGGCGTGCGCCAGCTACTGCACGACATCCCCTGGGGCGAGGACGGCGAGCTGGACTACCTGGTGGTGGACCTGCCCCCCGGCACCAGCGACGCCTCCATGAGCCTGGCCCAGGAGGCCCCCGTCACCGGCGTGGTCATCGTCACCGCCCCCAACGCCGTCTCGGTGGAGGACTCCCTCAAGGCCGTGAGCATGTTCGAGCGGCTGAGCGTCCCCGTGCTGGGCGTGGTGGAGAACATGAGCTACTTCGTCTGCCCCCACTGCGGCCAGAGGGCCGACATCTTCGGCCACGGCCTGGTGCGGGAGGTGGCCGCCCGCCTGGGGCTGGAGTTCCTGGGGGAAATCCCCCTGGACCCGGCCCTGCGGGAGGCGGCCGACCGCGGCCTGCCGGCGGTGGAGGCGGCGCCCGACTCCCCGGTGGCCCGGGCCATCATGGCCATCGCCCAGCGGGTGGCCGCCAAGGCCAGCGTCCAACACTTCGCCCTCCAGAGCAGCGGCTGACCCCCACGGCCAGCCACCGCCAGCCGCAGGAAGCGCAATAAAGAGGAGGGGCCCGGGCGCTACCCCGGGCCCCTCCCTATGCGCCGGCTGGCGGACTACTGGACCTGCAGCGCCACACCCACCGGCGGGAACGGCGGGAACACCTGCGCCACGCTGATGTAGGTGTCACCGCCGGTAGCCCAGCTCTGCACGCAGGACGAGCCAGGAGCCACCGACGAGCACGTGGCCACCAGCGTCCCGCCGAACCCCTGCACGCCGCGGTAGAACTCGAAGTTCGAGTTCTTGCCAGGCGTGCTCACCAGGTTCTGGCCCCAGGCGAAGGTGGTGCCCAGGTAGTTGAAGGTGCCCGCCACGAAGTTCCAGTCGTTGGGCCCGAAGGGCACCCGCCTGGCCAGCGACCCCACGAACACCAGCGACGAGCAGCCAGCCGAGTTGCAGGCCGCCAGCCGGATGTAGACCGCCTGCTGGTCGGCCGTCGGCAGCGGCACCAGGATGATGTTGCCCGATGCCGTCACGTTGCTGCAGGTCTCGCCGCTGAAGTTGAAGTTGCTGGCGGTGCACAGAAGGTAGCTGGTGGCGCCAGCAGGCGCCTGGAAGGTGATCTGGGCCTGGCTGGTGGTGGCAGGCCACAGGGCCACCTGGGTGGGCGGCGCAGGAGGCACGCCGGGGGCGCCCGCCGCCTGCACCGTGATGTTCAGCGACCGCGACGGGTCGTTGGCGTCGGGGAACGTGGGCGGCGTCTCGCCCAGGCCAGCGTCGTTGTCGCACACCACCCTGACCAGGATGGTGCCCGGGTTGGCGGCGATGACGGTGTTGGCGGAGTTGCCGCCGTCAGTGCTCACGACGCCAGGCGTCATCAGCCCGCCGGCCGTGCCGAAGGACGCCCATGCGCACGCCACGCCGTCGGCCACCGGGTTGCCGTCGGAGTCGCTGACAGCGGCCGTGAGGGTCTGGCTCTCGCCAGCGTTCATGGTGGCGCTTCCCGTCAGGGTCACGCTGGCGGGCGGCCCGACCACCTTCACCGTCACCGTGCCGCTGGGCTCGCTGGCGTCGAAATCGTTGCCGGCGTCGACGTCGGCCCAGCAGGTGACCGTCACATCGCCGCGGCCGCCGTTGTCCTGGCTCTCCAGGACGAAGCGGGCCACGCCGCCCACCGTATTAGCGTTGTCGGTGTCGGCACCGGGGTCGTCGCCGTCAGTGTCAGCCGCGACATCGGTCGCGTCATTGTCGTCGCCGAAGGGCGGGGCAGCAGGAGCCGCGTCGATGTTGGCCAGCCCGCGGCCGGCCGTGGCGATGAAGCAGTGCACGTTGACGCCCGACACCGGGTTGCCGGCCGAGTCGGTGACCCGCGCCGTCAGCAGGGTGTCGGGGTCGCCGACGAAGGTCATGTTGGCCGCAGTCTGGGTCGGGCCGGCCGGGTTGATGTCCTGGGCCAGCCGCGCCTCGCGGGAGGTCAGCGTCAGCGTGGCAGGGTCGCCGACCCAGATGATGCGCACCGAGTCGGAGCCGAGCCCAGACCGAGCGGTGATGGTGGCATCCGTCGCCGTCAGGGACCGCACCTCGAAGATGACGATGCCGTCGGGGTTGTTAGTCGAGTCGCCGTCGATGCAGGTGTCGGCGGGATCGTCGCATGAGACGGGACCACCGCCGCCATTGTGGTCGCTAACGGCTTGAGCGGTCACGGACTGGGAGTCGATCCCGTTCCGGAGCAACCCGTCTTCGGTTCCGTTCAGGTCGCGGTCGAGACCTCCATTATTTCCGACGGTGCTCCACGTGGTGAAGAAGGCAGCGCCGGTGGCGGTGAGCTCAACCTCTGCGGGCTCGGTGTCGGCTTCGGACGGCACGTCCCCGCTCAGGTCCCGCACGTGCACGGCCAGCCGCACGGTGGCCCCGGCCCGGACCACGATGGCGTCGGGCTGGCTGTCCCCGGTGATGTCCACGACGGTAGCGAGCGTCTGGTCGTCCTGGTAGCCACCGTCGCTGTCTACGTCTACCGCCGGGATAGCATCTTTCAAGTCAGCGATATCAGCGGCATCGCAATCTGTATTGTCCGCATCGGCGTCGAGCTTGTGAGAACCACAGAGGGCTGCCGTGTCGATTATCTGCACGCCGGCGCCGGTGGGCGGCGGGTGCGCCTCGGCCCCCTGGGGCCCGGCCAGGAACACCAGCGCCGCCAGCGCCCCCAGGGCGCCCAGCGCCCACAGGGCCAGCGCCGCCGGTCCCTTGCCTTTCCTTACGCCTGCTTTCATTCCTTACCTCCTGTCCTCGCTGTGATAGCTCGGACTCGTGGCGGGGCGCCCACGGCGCCCCTCGCTTCCTGCCGCAACACCTCTCTCCTTACCCTCCTGCTCTCACCTCCTTTTTTCGACGTCCACGGGGCCTCCGGGCCTCGGGCCACCCGCCCAGGTGGGCCTCGCCCATCCCTCGCCCCGTTTTTTCGACGTCCACGGGGCGCTACGGCCTTCGGCCCGTCGGTCCGGGTGGGCCTCGTCGGTCCCTAGCCCCGCGTTCCGTTCTTTTCTAACGTCGGCGGCGGGGCCGGAGTTACGGCCCGGCCCTCAAAAAGCGCCGGGGCGCTGCGGTCGCGCCTCCCTCCACGGGCCGCCACCCAACGCCCCGCGCCGCCAGGACCGCCCGCGGGGCCGCGGGGCCCCGCAGCGGCGCTCAGAAGGGATACTAGCCTCTCGTCACCGTGGCTGTCAAGGAGCGGCGGCCCTAGCGGGAGGCGGCCCCGGAAGGGGCCTGGGCCATGAGGCGGCGCAGGTAGCGGTCGATGGCCTGGGCGGCGCGGCGGCCGTCGGCCAGGGCCGTCACCACCAGGTCGGCCCCGTTGACGTTGTCGCCGCCGGCGAAGACGCCGGGGCGGGAGGTCTGGTAGGTCTCCCGGTCCACCCTGATGAGGTGCTTGCCGTAGGCCCGCAGGCCGGGGGTGGCGCGGATGATGGCCTCGTCCCCCTCGTAGCCGATGGCGATGACGGCGGTATCGGCGGGGAGGGTGAACTCGGAGCCCGGCACGGGCACGGGGCTGCGGCGGCCCGACTCGTCGGGCGGGCCCAGCTCCATGCGCCGCAGCTCCACCGACTTCAGGCGTCCCTTCTCGCCCAGGAAGCGCACTGGGGCGGTGAGGAACATGAACTGCACGCCCTCCTCGCGGGCGTGGCGCCGCTCCTCCTCGCGGCCCATCATCTCCGCCTCGGTGCGGCGGTAGACCAGGGTCACCGTCTCCGCCCCCAGGCGGACGGCGGTGCGGACGCAGTCCATGGAGGTGTCGCCGCCGCCGATGACCACCACGTGGCGGCCTATGTCCAGCGGCTCCCGCATGCGGGGGGGCAGGTCCTCGGGGGGCAGGTTGCCCCGCACCAGGAACTCGGTGGCCTGGAAGACGCCCCGCAGGTCCTCGCCGGGGATGCGCAGGCGGCCTCCCACCGAGGCCCCGTGGCCCAGGAAGACGGCGTGGAAGCCGGCGGCGAAGAGGTCGTCCACCGTCAGGTCGCGGCCGATGACGGTGTTGCAGACGAAGGCGACGCCCAGCTCCTCCAGGTAGGCCAGGTACTCCTGCAGCAGCTCCTTGCGCATCTTGAAGCTGGGGATGCCGTAGCGGAGGACGCCGCCGGGCTTGGGCCACGACTCGTAGACGGTGACGGAGTGGCCGCGCTTGGTCAGCTCCTCGGCCACGGCCAGCCCGGCGGGGCCGGAGCCGACGACGGCCACGGCCATGCCGGTGGGGGGCGCCTTCTCGGCCGGGCGGGGCCAGCCGCCCAGAAGGCGGCGCTGGTAGTCGGCCACGAAGGCCTCCAGCTTGCCGATCTGGACGGGCGGCTGGGGGCCCAGGGCGCCGGGGCGGATGGCGAAGCCCACCACGCAGGCGCCCTCGCACAGGGACTCCTGCGGGCAGAGGCGGCCGCACATCTCGGGCAGGTTGGAGGTCTGGCGGAAGACGTTGGCCGCGCCGATGACGTCGCCCTGCTCCAGCAGGTAGAGGGCCTGGGGGATGTTGTTGCCCAGGGGGCAGGCCTGCTGACAGGGGGCGTCGGGGCAGTGGATGCAGCGCTCCGCCTCCAGCCGCGCCGTCTCCAGGTCGAAGCCCAGGAAGACCTCGTCCCAGTTGCGCACGCGCACCGCCGGGTCCTGCTTGCGCACCGGCTGGGCCGGTATCGCCAGCCGACGGTGGTTATCGCACGGCATGGGGCCTCCTCGAGCGCTGTGACAGCCATTTTAACAGGGGGCATCGGCGGCGTCAAAGGGCCTCTATGGGCGGGAGGCGTCCGTAACGTGTCAGCAAATGGCTTGACGGCGGAGTGGGCACCGCCTAATATCCCCCCGAAATCGGAGCCTGACCGGGGGAGGAAGGACATGCGCAGGAGAGCGCTGGCGCTGTCCCTGCTGTTGGCCGTGCTGGCGGCGGCCCTGGCCTGGGCCGGGGCGGCGGCGCCCGCGGCCCGAACGGAGGAGAGGCCCTTCGAGGTGTGGGCCATCGACCAGTCCGACACCCACCCTCAGGGCGGGGGCCTGCTATACATCTGGCAGGGGGCGGAGATGGTGCGCAATCCCAGCGCCGCCGTGCCGGAGGTCATCGACCTGGCGCAGGCGGCCCTGGCCGCCGGCTGTCCGGTGGGGAAGCGGCCCCACATGGGGCTGGCCATCGAGATGCCGCGCCCCACCCACTTCGTGCTGGCCAACTTCGAGTCGGGGGACGTCTTCTTCGTCCACATCGACAGCCGGCAGGTGGTGGGCTGCGTGAACCTGGTGGGCAAGGGAGGGGTGGGGAGCGTGCGGACCCACGCCGCCATGCCGACGCCGGACCTGAGCATGGTCATCGTGGCCGACCTAGGGAGGCCGCTGCCGGCCTCCAACCGGGGCGCCATCCACAAGATCCGCACCGACTACGCCAACGACGACTACCAGTATGTGGAGACGCTGGACCTGGGGGCGGCCCTGCCCCAGCTGGGCACCACCCAGGCGCGGGCGGTGTGCGTCAACTTCACCCCCGACAGCCGCTTCGCCTACGTGACCATGCAGCAGGGGGGCGTGGTGGTGGTGGACCTGGGCACGGCCGACGGCAGCGTGCCCATGAGCATCGTCCACGTCTACCCGGCGTCGGTGGTGCCGGCCGAGGGGTGCGGCGCCGTGCCGCTGCCGCCGGACTTCCGGCGCATGGTCATCAACAGCGAGTCGCGGGGGCAGGCGGGGCTGCCCGACCGGCTGTACATCTTCGACACCAGTGGGGCAGCGGAGGGGGTGTTCCCCGACCCGGTGGTCATCGACCTGCCGGGGGTGGACACCCACGGCACCTTCTACTGCATCGACCACCGCGGCAAGCTCTACGTGTGGACGGTAATGCGCATGAGCAACCACGTGAACGTGGTGGACGTGGAGGGGGCGCGGGTGGTGAAGACCCTGAAGCTGGAGCGCCCCTTCCTTCCCGACCCGGCGCCGGACGGTCTGGAGCTGCACGGGGGCCACGCCTTCGTGACCCTGCGAGGCCCCAAGCCCCTGAGCGCCATGACCGCCTCGGTGAACCCGGAGCGGACGCCGGGGGTGCTGGTGATGAAGGTGCACCGCAGCTGCCTGACCTTCGACTTCGACGTGAAGGACAGGGCGCCCATGGTGGACGGGCGGACCACCACCATCCTCTTCGACGGCCGGGAGGTGGTGGTGCCGGCCTCGGACCCCCACGGCATGGACGTCATCGTGCGCTGAGGGGGGCCGAAAGGTCTGGGCGGGGGCCGAAGCCCCCGCCCAGCGACTCGGGGGTGAGTCGGCGGGATCGGCCACTCAGGCGATGCGGGCCTCGTCCACGCCCCGCTTCAGCAGCTCCGCCACCTGCTCCGCAGGCAGGGGGCGGCTGAAGAGGTAGCCCTGCATCTCGTGGCAGCCCAGGGTGAGCAGCAGCTGCGCCTGCTCCTGGGTCTCCACGCCCTCGGCGATGACCCGCAGCCCCAGGGAGCGGGCCAGGGTGACCACCGCCGCCACGATAGCGGCATCGGCCTGGCTGGCGGTCATGTCCCAGATGAAGGTGCGGTCGACCTTCACCACGTCCACCGGCAGCGTCTTCAGGTGGCTGAGGGACGAGTGGCCGGTGCCGAAGTCGTCCACGCAGACCAGGACGCCCAGCCCCCGCAGGGCCAGCAGCAGGCTCACCGCCCGCTCCAGCTCCACCATGATGGCCCCCTCGGTGACCTCCAGCATGAGCTGCCGGGGCGGCAGGCCCGTCTCCTGAAGGGCGCGGGAGACGGCCGCCAGCAGCTCCTCGTCCTGGCGCATCTGCCGGGGGGAGAGGTTGACGGTGACGAAGAAGGGCGGCAGGCCGTCCCTCTGCCAGGCCACGGCCTGGGCGCAGGCGGTGTTGAGCACCCACTCTCCCAGGGGGACGATGAGTCCCGTCTCCTCGGCCAGGGGTATGAACTGGTCGGGGAAGAGGAGGCCCCGCTCCGGGTGCTGCCAGCGCACCAGCGCCTCCAGCCCCACCACCTTGCCGGCCTCCAGGTCCACGATGGGCTGGTAGTGCAAGACCAGCTCCCCTCGCTCCAGGGCGCGGTGCAGCTCGCTCTCCATGGCCAGGCGGTTGCCGAGGCCGGACCCCATCAGGGTGGTGTAGGTCTGGTAGGTGTTGCGCCCCCGCTCCTTGGCCCGGTACATGGCGATGTCGGCGTTGCGGAGGAGGGCCTGGGGGTCCTCGCCGTGCTGGGGGAACAGGACCAGGCCGATGCTGGCCGTGATGTAAAGCTCGCGGTCGTCCACGAAGAAGGGGAGCTGCATGGCCCCCAGCAGGCGTCGGGCCGCGTCTTCCGCCTCCGACTCCCGCGTCACCTCGGGCAGCAGCACAGCGAACTCGTCGCCGCCGGTGCGGGCCAGCAGGTGGTTGCCGTTGAGGGCCTCCGCCAGGCGTCGCCCCACCAGCCGCAGGAGCTTGTCGCCGAAGCTGTGGCCGAAGGTGTCGTTGACCAGCTTGAAGCGGTCCAGGTCCAGGAAGAGCACGCCCACATGCTGGCCCCGCCGCCGCGCCTGAGCGATGGCCGCCTGCAGTCGGTCTTCCAGCATGTGGCGGTTGGGCAGGCCCGTGAGGGTGTCGTAGTAGGCCATGCGCCAGATGGTGTCCTGGGCCTGCTGGAGGTCCATCAGGTGGCGCTCCAGCTCGATGTTGCGCTGCACCAGGGTCTCGGTCATGTTGTTGAAGGCCTGGGCCAGGGAGACCATCTCCTCCGGCCCCTCCACGGGCGCCCGGGCCGTCAGGTCACCGGCAGCGATGGCTGTGGCGGCGCGCCGCAGCTTGGCCAGGGGCTGGAGGATGGAGCGGTCGAACAGGCCCGCGGTGATGAGGGCCACCAGCAGGCTGAAGGCCCCCAGCCCCCCCTGGATGAACAGGTGCGTCCACGTGGCCCGTTCCGCCACCTCTCGCTCCTGGGTGACCAGCATGAGCCAGGCCCTGCTGGCGTTGCGCAGGTCCTGCTCGATGGAGTCGGCCATGGGCCACAGCTGCTGGCCGGCCCGGATGGCCCCCAGGGGGTCATCGCCCAGATAGGCGTCGACCACCTTCCCGATCTCGCTGTCGAAGGCGTCCATCCGCGCCGTCACGGCATAGAGGGCCGTGGCATCGGCCCACATGCCCAGGGAGGCAGCGATGCGACGTACCCGGTCCACCTTCTGGCGGGCCGACTGTATGCTCAGACGATAGAGGTCGAAGTAGGAGCGGTCGCGCAGGATGGTGAGAGAGGCCAGGGCCGCCTTGGCCTGCGTGAACTCGCCGTGCGCCTGCTCCAGCGCCACGCCCGCCTGAGAGAGCTGATCCATGTCCTGCAGGTGGGTGCGGTGCAGATTGGTGTAGTAGATGGACGAGACGGTCATGGTGGCCAGGGCACAGGCTATCAGGAAGAGAGCGAGGCGGGCACGTCCGCGGGAGGACTTGGGCAAAGGGAGACGCCAAGCCCTACCGCCTCCTGACACGGCGGCTGCAGACATTCCAAAGGATTAGATACGGGGTAGTAGGTAGACGTTACAGGGCCAGCTTGCCGGGGTTGAGAATGCCCTGGGGGTCCAGCGCCCTCTTGATGGCCCGCATCAGCTCCAGGCCCAGGCCATGCTCCCGCTCCATCAGGTGGAGCAGCTTCAGCCCCACCCCGTGGCACTGCTCCATGGAGCCGCCCATGTCCTGGGCTATGACCAGCAGCTCGTCCACGGCCTCGGCCAGCGAGTCGCCATCGCCCTCGGGCTGGACCATGACCACGTCGAAGAGGCCCGGCCTGCCCCAGATGCCGTACTCCAGCGGCAGCACCCGCCTGCGGGCCAGCACCTCCTGACAGCGGCGACGGTAATCCAGGACGCGCGAAGGCGGCAGCGAGACGTGCACGTAGTCGAAGCGGGCGCCCGCCACCGGCTCCCGCGGCCGCCCCTGGCGCCTGCCCCGGGCGAAGCGCAGGGCGATGTCGTGACGGTGCTCCCAGAAGGACTCGGCCTCCCGCGGCGGCAGCGGCCGGCCGCCGCTGGCACGGCATATCTCGTCGGCGCGGCCCCTCTGGGCTTCCACCTCCTGGCGGAAGCCTTCGAAGGCCAGGTAGAGTTTGGCCCCGGCCGAGACGGGGCGAGAAGTATCGGCCCCAGGTTCGAAGTCTTCGCCGTAGTCCAGCACCGAGGGCACCAGGCCGATGCCGTCCATGGCCATGATGGCCTCGAACCCCGCCTCGAAACTGTCGAAAGCATAGGCTGCCAGCACCCGCGCCTCGGGCAAGGGCAGGCAGCGCAGCACGGCCTCGGTGATGACGCCGAAGCAACCCTCGGTGCCGATGAACAGGTGGTTCAGGTCCAGTCCTGCGGACTTGCCCTGCACGCCTCGCGTGCGCAGGACGCGGCCGTCGGCCAGCACCACCGTCAGCCCCAGTACCTGGTCACCCATGGAGCCGTAGCGCCCCACCCGGTAGCCCATGCCGTTGGTGGAAATGGCGCCTCCCACGGTAGCGATGGGCAGGGACCAGGGGTCATGGGCCAGCATCAGCCCGTGGGCGGCCAGCTCCCGGTCCAGCCGCTCCAGCACCATTCCGGCCTGAACGTGGACAGTGCGGTCGGAGCGGCTGATGGCCAGCACCCTGTCCATGGCCCCCAGATCCAGCACCAGCGAGGGCTGGACGGGCACGGCCGCACCCATCACCCCGGTGCCGCCGCCGTAGGGCACCACCGCCAGGCCCCTTTGGGCAGCCAAACGCACAACCGCCGCCACCTCTTCGGTGCTGCGGGGGCGCGCAGCCAGAAGGGGCTGGGGCTTTATTTGCCCGGCCAGGCGGAAGGCCCGGTTGGGGCCGAGGGCGTCCCAGGAGTAGCGCTCCAGCTCACCAGGGTCCAGAACGACGGCCTCCCGGCCGATGGCCTCGGCTACGGCCTGAGCCAATGAGTCCACATCGACAGCCACAGATCACACCTCCAGGGCGATTATAGGCCCGGGGATAGGGGTGAGGGCCAGGCCTAAGAGGCGGAGGAGGGACGAGGGGAGCGGTCGGGACGGCTGCCCTCGCCGGCACCGTCGCCGCTGCCGTGGCCGTCGCCGCCCAGCACCGGCACCGCCTGCTGATAGGCGAGGCGGTAGAGGCGGGCGTAAAGCCCATCGCGGGCCATCAGCTCCTCGTGACGCCCCTCCTCCACGATCCGCCCCTGGTCCAGCACCACGATGCGGTCGGCACCCCGCACCGTGGACAGGCGGTGGGCGATGACGAAGGAGGTGCGGCCCTGCAGCAGTCGACGCAACGCCCGCTGCAGCAACGCCTCGGTCACCGGGTCGACGCTGGCAGTGGCCTCGTCCAGGATGAGGATGCGGGGGTCAGCCAGAAGCGCCCTGGCGAAGCTGATGAGCTGCCGCTGGCCCAACGACAGGTTCTGCCCTCGCTCGTGCAGATAGGTATCGTAGCCCTGGGGCAACCGGACGATGAAGTCGTGAGCCCCCACCGCCCGCGCTGCCGCCTCCACTTCCTCGTCGCTGGCGTCGGGACGGCCGTAGCGTATGTTCTCCCGCACCGTCCCCGTGAACAGGAAAGGCTCCTGCAGCACCACCCCCAGCCGTCGGGCCAGGGAGCTGCGACGGATGCGGCGGATGTCCACCCCGTCTATGAGCACCTGCCCCTCCGTCACGTCGTAGAGGCGGGCCACCAGGGATACCAGCGTGCTCTTGCCGGCCCCCGTGGGGCCCACTATGGCCACCATCTCCCCGGGCTGGACCTTGAGGTTGATGTCGTGCAGCACCTCCACATCGGGCACGTAGCGGAAGTGGACGTGTCGGAACTCCACCTGGCCGCGGATGTCGGGCAGGTCGATGGCGTCGGGCGCATCGGTTATTTCGGGCTGGGTGTCCAGGACCTCCAGAATCCTGGCACCGGCCGCCATGGCCCGCTGCAACTGGGTGTACTGCATTATCAGGTTCCGCACCGGCTCGAACACCCTCTGCACGTAGAGGGCGAAGGCCACGAACTCGCCCACCTCCAGCTGGCCGTTCATCACCCGCACGCCGCCCACGCCGATGACCAGGGCGGTGGAGACGGCCACCAGCACCTCCACCAGGGGCATCACCGCCGCCGTCAGACGCCCCGCCTCCACATTGGCCATCAGGTGGTCGGCGTTGACCCGGTCGAAGCGGCGCAGGTTCTCCTCCTCGCGAGTGAGGCTCTGGACCACCCGCACCCCCGACACGTTCTCCTGCAGGTTGGCATTGACCACGGCAATGGCCTGGCGGACGCGCAGGAAGGCCTGCCGCGCCCGCGACTGCCAGACGGCCATGGCCAGCACCAGCACAGGCAGCACCGACAGGGCCACCAGCGCCATGATCACGTCCTGATAGAAGACGAAGAAGATGACGAAGGCCACTCCCAGGAACTGATAGAAGATGTCGTAGACCCCGGTGGTGATGAGGTCCTGCAGGGCGGCCACGTCGTTCTGCACGCGGGACATGACGCGCCCTACCTGATTGCTGTCGATGAAGCGGACCGACAGCTTCATGATGTGCTCGAAGAGGAGCAGGCGCAGGCGCAGCAGCACCCGGTGGCCGACGTAGGTGGTAATGAGCTGTTGGACGAACTGGGCACCCCAGGAGACCACCGCCAGCCCCAGCACCAGTCCCGCGATGGCCGCCAGCCCGCGGAAGTTGCCCCCCCGCACGAACTCGTCGATGCCGCGGCCGATGAGCCAGGGCTGGGCCTGGGTGGTAGCGGCCGCCACGAGCAGGGCAGCGAAGGCCGCCAGCACCCTCCCCTTGTACGGCGCCAGGTAGGGCAGGAAGCGGCGCACCACCGTGTGGTCGTAGATGGTGCCCGGGCCTTCCTCCTCCCACACGTCGGCCCCGCGGCGTATGGCCCCCAGATTCATGCCGCCGAAGCCGCCCCACATGCCCATCCTCAGCTGCCTCCCCCGGCCGAGGGCCGGCCCATGGTGAGCCGCAGGGCCTCCTCCTGGTCCCTCAGCTCCAGCTCGTAGATCTGGCGATAGAGGCCGTGGCGGGACAGCAGCTCCTCGTGGCGTCCCTGCTCCACTATCTCCCCGTCCTTGAGCACCAGCACCTTGTCGGCCAGCTTCAGGGTGCGCAGCCGGTGGGCGATGACGAAGGTGGTGCGCCCCTTCATTAGCTCCACCAGCGCCTCCCAGATGAGGCGCTCCGTCTCCGCGTCCACGCTGGAGGTGGAGTCGTCCAGAATGAGGACGCGGGGGTCCCGCAGCAGGGTGCGGGCGATGGCCACCCGCTGCCTCTGGCCACCCGAGAGGGTGATGCCTCGCTCGCCCACCCAGGTGTCGTAGCCGTCGGGCAGGGAAACGATGAAGTCGTGGATGCGGGCCGCCTTGGCCGCTCGCTCGATGTCTTCCTGGCTGGCCCAGGGGGCGCCGTACGCGATGTTGTCGCGGATGGTGGCCGAAAAGAGAAAGATGTCCTGCTGGACGATGCCCACCACCCGCCGCAGCGACTGAAGGGTCACGTCCCGGATGTCGATTCCATCGATGGTGATGCGGCCCGCCGTGACGTCATAGAAGCGGGGCAGAAGGTTGACGATGGTGGTCTTGCCGCTGCCGGCCGGCCCCATCAAGGCCACCACCTCTCCCGGCCGCGCCTCGAAGGTGATGCCCCTCAGCACCGGCACCAGGGAGTTGTAGGCGAAGTGGACGTCCTCGAAGCGCACGTGCCCCTTGACGTCCCGCAGCACGATGGCCCCTGGCTTCTCCTTCACCTCCGGCTGGGCATCCAGCACCTCGAATATGCGCTGGGAGGCGGAAAGGGCCCGCGAGTAGATCCCCACGATCCAACCGAGGGCCCGCAGCGGCATTTGCATCAGGGTCAGATAGAACAGGAAGGCCGTCAGCTCGCCCACCGTCACCCGACCCTCGATGGCCTGCCAGCCGCCGAACAGCAGCACGACCCCCTGGGAGACCATCCACAAAAAGGAAATGAGGGGGCTGTTATAGGCCTGGATGCGGCCGGCGGTGTAGGCGTCGTCGAACAGGGCCCGCGCCTCCTTCCCGAACCGCTCCAGCTCGTAGTCCTCCCGCCCGAACACCTTCACCACCCGGAAACCGGTCAGGGACTCCTGCAACAGGCTGGTGAGCTGGCCCATGCGGTTCTGGACCTGCAGCCAGAGGGGGCGCAGGCGCACGCTCATGGAGGCCGAGCGCCACAACACCAGCGGCGCCACCGACAGGGCGGCCAGGGCCAGCTGCCAGTCGCTCCAGAACATCAGGACGGCGGCCGCCACCACCACCCCAGCCAGGTAGCCCAGCCGCAGCACCCCGAACTGGATGAACAGTCGCGCCGCCTCCACGTCCTGGGTGGCACGCGACATGAGCTGCCCCGTCTCGGAATGGTCGTGGAAGGAGAAGGAGAGGCGCTGGAACTGGTCATAGAGGCGGTTGCGCAGGTCGTAGGCCACCCGCTGGGATGTCCACTCCGACAGGAACTGCTGCCCGTAAACGAAGGCGCCCCTCAGCACCGCCGCCCCCACCACTGCCAGGGCAGCCACCACTAGCACCGGCACGCTGGTGTCGGTCGCCAGGCGGCCCCCCTCCACCTTTATGCCCAGGCCGAAGTCCACCGCCCACCGCACCAGCTGGGGGCTGGCCAGGCCGAAGCCGCTCGCGCCGGCGATGCAGACCAGGGCCAGGGCCACCTGCCTCTTGTAAGGGGCGAGGAATCTCAGCAATCTCAACAGATGCATGGCGACCCTCATGGGCATTCTAATGCATGCTTACCTTCACGTCAAATGTCTACGTTGGCCACGCGACTACTTTTCTGGGCAAGATTACGGGGGGCAGAGGATGGGCCGGAGGAGCGACCCCCAGGCGAAGAGGCGGGGTAGGCGACGGGGCCTCAGTCGATGAACTCGTGCTTGACGCGCCAGCCCTGGCTGCGAAGGTGCCCGGCCAGGTCCTCCAGCAGGCAACGGCGGCCGGCCAGATAGACCATGGTCAGGCGCGGGTCCAGGTCCAGGGCATCCAGCCAGCGGCTGACCCCCTTGGTGACCAGGGGGGCATGGGAGGCAGCAGGCCGCCGCATCCGCGGAGAGGGAGGGACGATGCTGTAGTGGAGGGCCTCAGGGCAGCGGGCCGCCAACCCCTCCAGCTCGTGGGCGTAGGCCAGCTCTTCCCCGGCCGCCATGTGCAGCAACCAGAAACGGTGGACGGCCGGCGGCGTCTGCAGACGGTCGCGCAGGACGCTGATGAAGGGCGCGATGCCCACCCCGGTGCTCACCAGCACCTGGTTGCGGTAGCGACGGTCGAAGGTGAGGGACCCCTGGGCATGCCAGCGCAGGGGTACCGCGTCCCCCTCATCCAGCATCCACAGGCGGCGGCTGAAGGGGCCTCGCGGCACCAGGCGGGCCACCAGCTCCAGCATGGGCAGCTCCCAGGGCGCCGAAGCGATGAAGAAGGCGCGCTCCTGTCCGTCCAGGACGAGATGGCAGTGCTGACCGGCCCGAAAGGAAAAGGACGGCGGCACCTTCAACCACAGGCGCATGAGGGTGGACGTCAAGTCCTGACGGCGCAGGACGTAGGCGATGGCCAAAGCGGGACCTCCCTTGGGTCTTCCCCCTCTCATGGTAACCCCCGGCAGCGACGAGCTCCCTACGGCAGGCTGCAAAGCTTACCCCCAATTGTTAGCTATGATGCTAATAATTATAAGGCCGATCTCGATAGACGCTAGACAACATGTCGTTAAAAGCAGGTTAACGGGCCGGCCTGTCGCGGCGGCAGAGGCGTCCGCGGCCAGGGAGGGCAACGGACACCGCCCCGAAAGGGCATGTACCCCCTTCCATGCTCCTTCGAGGCCCGAAAGGGGGCTTGACACTCGCAGCCCTAGCGGGTAGCATAGTCGACAAAGTGAGGCAGGAAACTCAACAATCGCCTATTACAGCCAGCGGCCCATGGCAGCCGCGGGAGGGGATACCATGACCACCGCCCAGACCCCGGGCGCCCAGCTGGAGATTCCGTCCTGGGAACTGGTGCTCAAGCGCAACAGCATCGAGCGCCTCAAGCAGGAGCGCTTTCCCCTGGACATCATCCACGAGCTGCCGGAGCTCATCGCCCGCGGCTACGAGGCCATTCCCGAGGAGGACATCGTCCGCCTCTACTGGTGGGGCATCGCCCATGACAAGCCCAAGATCGGGACCTTCATGGTGCGCATCAAGGTGCCCGGCGGCCTTCTCACCCCTGCCCAGCTGCGGGCCATCGGCGCCATCTCCCTGCGTTACGGTCGCAACTACGGCGAGCTGACCACCCGCCAGGGGATCCAGCTCCACTGGGTGCGTATGGAGAAGCTGCCCGAGGTCCTGGAGGCCATCGCCCAGGCCGGCCTCACCACCGTGGGCGCCGAGGGCGATACGGTGCGCAACATCACCAGTTGCCCGGTCAACGGCATCAGCCGCGACGAGCTGTTCGATGTGCGCCCCGTCATCGAGCAGGTGGCCCGCTTCTTCTGGGGCAACCGCGACTATTCCAACCTGCCCCGCAAGCACAAGTTCACCATCGCCGCCTGCCCTTACCAGTGCAACGCCCCCGAGATCCATGACATCGCCCTGGTGGGCGTCATAAAGGACGGCCGGCCGGGCTTCGCCGTCCGCGTGGGCGGCGGCCTGTCCGCCACCCCGCGCCTCTCCCGCGACCTGGGCGTCTTCGTGCCCGTGGACGAGGCGGTGGACGTGCTGCGGGCCATCACTGATGTGTGGCAGAACAACAACCGCTACCGCATCAGCCGCGCCAAGGCCCGCATCAAGTTCCTGGTGGACGACTACGGCCCCGAGGGAGTGCGGCGCATGGTAGAGGAGCGGTTGGGCCGCCCTCTGGAGGATGGCCGGGCGCCCGAGGCCATCGGCGAGGCCGACCACCTGGGGATCCACCCCCAGAAGCAGGAAGGCCTCTACTACGTGGGCTTCCCGGTGCCCAACGGCTGGATGACGGGTGCCCAGATGCAGCAGCTGGCTGACGTGCTGGAGGAGGTGGGGGCCGACATCCGCCTGACTCGGGAGCAGAACTTCATCATAGGCAACGTGCCCGAGGACAGGCTGCCCTGGCTGCTGGAGAAGGTGGCGGCCATAGGCTTCCCTCACGACCGGCACAAGCTGTACGCCACCTCCACCGCCTGCACCAGCCACGACTTCTGCAACTATTCCGTGTCCGAGACCAAGGGCAAGCTGGGCGAGATCATCGAGGCCCTGGAGCACCGCTTCGGTCGGCGCATCGAGGGGCTGAAGATATACATGGACGGCTGTCCCCACGCCTGCGCCCACCACTGGGTGGGAGAGATCGGCCTCCAGGGCACCACCGCCCCCGCTCCGGGCGGTGGCAAGGTGGAGGCCTACGACGTCTCCCTGCGGGGCGGCCTGGGCACCAAGGCCGCCATCGGTCGGCCCCTGCTGCGCCGCGTCCCCACCGACCGCATCACCGATGTGCTGGTGCGCCTGGTGGGGGCCTGGCTGGAGGAGAAGGAGCGACGCCAGAACGGCTACTCCTTCCGCGACTTCTGCGACGAGCGCAGCGACGAGGAGCTGCAGCGCATCGCCCTGGAGGAGCCAGCCCAGGAGCAGCAGAAGGAAGCCGCCGTCCTCCGCATCCCCGGGCCGCTGCTGGACTTGACCGAAGGCATCGACCACCTGGAGGTGAGGCCGGGGACGGTGCGCAGCGCCATCGAGGAGGCGTCGCGGCGCTTCCCCGCCCTGAAAGAGCGCCTGCTGACAGCCGAGGGGGACATCGACCCTGCCTACCTGCTCTACGTGAACGAGGACGACATCCGCGGCCTGCAGGGGCTGGACACCCCTCTCCAGGCCGGCGACGAGCTGCTGGTGCTCATGGCCATGTCCGGAGGCTAGAAGACCGCCGAGGTGAAGGGAGATGCAGGAGAGGATCATCTTCGACGACCTGGAGATCGGCGAGATCGCCGTCGAGCTGGACGACAAGGAGCCGCAGGACGTCATCGCCTGGGCTCTGGAGACCTTCGGCGACCGCATCGCCGTCGTCACCGCCCTCCAGGCTGAGGGGATGGTAGTGCTGGACATGGCCTACCGCATCCGTCCCGACATCACCGTCATCACTGTGGACACCTGGCGCCTGCCCCAGGCCACCTACCGGTTCCTGGAGGAGGCCCGCTCCCGCTATCACCTGGCCCGCTGGCAGGTGCTGACCCCCGACCCGCGGGAGGTGGAGGTGATGGTGCGGCGGCACGGTGAGGACCTGTTCTACAAGTCGGTGCCCCTGCGGCTGGTCTGCTGCCACATACGGAAGGTGCGGCCTCTGATCCGCGCCCTGGAGCACCTGGACGCCTGGTTCACCGGCCTGCGCCGGGAGCAGTGGGCCTCCCGCGCCGCCATTCGCAAGGTGGAGCTGGACCACGACCACGGCGGCATCGTCAAGGTGAACCCCCTGGCCGACTGGACCAAGGAGGAGGTCTGGGACTACATCCACCAGAACGGGGTACCCTACAACCCCCTCTACGACCAGGGCTACACCAGCATCGGCTGCGACCCCTGCACGCGGCCCATCCAGCCCGGCGAGGACGACCGGGCCGGCCGCTGGTGGTGGGAGGTCAACGCCCCCAAGGAGTGCGGCATCCACTGCCCCATCGAGACGGGCGGCTTCGAGCACGAGGCCGAGGCCATCCTCAAGGAGGCGGAGGGCGTCCACCTGTGACGGACGCGCCCGAGGGCGAGGCTCTCCAGCTCTCCCCGGAGGAGCGGGAGCTGGTCTCCCAGGAGCTGGCCGCCCTCCTGCCCGCCCTCACGGACGCCCGACAGGAGAGCTACCGCTCCCTGGCCCGGGCAGTGGAGGAGGGCACCGTGCCCCCCGACCTGGTGCCCTTGCTGGAGGGGCTGGTGGCCATGGCCCTGGAGACGGGCCGTGCCCGCCGGCTCTACACCGCCGAGGGCGAACGGGTGCTGACGGAGGTGTTCCGTCGCACTCCTGGGGGCCGGGAGCTGTCGCGCCACCTGGAGGAGGTGAACAAGGCCCTGGCCGTCCTTTCGGGCCGCACCCTCTGGGGAGTGCGGGTCGCCATGCGCACACTGGGACACTTCACTGTGGCCCTGGACACCGAAGGCGCCTCCGTGACGCTGGCCGTGCGTCCCGGGGTGGTGACCCTGGAGAGCGTGGCCATCGGCGGGGGCGGCGGACCGGGCTAGATCGCCCACCAATCCCTGCTTCAGGAGGAAGGACGCATGAGCGAACGGCAGGGCTATGTGGTCTGGCTCACGGGCCTGTCCGGCGCCGGCAAGACCACCATCGCCGAGGCCCTGGCCGAGCGCCTGCGGGCGGTCGGCCAGCGAGTGGAGGTGCTGGACGGCGACGTGGTCCGCCAGCACTTCAGTAAGGGGCTGGGCTTCAGCCGCGAGGACCGGCTGGAGAACATCCGCCGCGTGGCCTACGTAGCCCACCTGCTGGCGCGTAACGGCGTGGCAGTGCTGGTGGCCCTCATCTCCCCCTACCGGGAGGGGCGCGAGTACGCCCGCAACCTCATCGGCGACTTTTTGGAAGTTTATGTCAAATGCCCCATAGAGGTCCTGGTCCAGCGAGATGTGAAGGGCCTCTACGCCAAGGCCCTGCGGGGCGAGGTGGCCAACTTCACTGGCATCAGCGACCCGTACGAGGAACCCCTGGCACCCGACCTGGTGCTCGAGACCGACCGCGAGTCCCTGGAGGAGAGCGTGGCCAGGCTTTGGTCGGCCCTGGCCCAGCGCGGCTACGTCCCCGACTCGGTCCCCAGCGGCGACGGCAGGAGGTAGGCCATGACCAGCGTCCCCCATGGCGGCCGTCTGGTGGACCGCCTGCTGCCGCCCGAGCGGCGGGCAGAGGCGGAGGAGAGGGCGCGAGGGCTGCCTTCCGTCCGCCTGGATGCCCGCCAGCTTTCGGACCTGCAGATGATCGCCCAGGGCGCCTTCAGCCCTCTGGAGGGTTACCTCTGTCGGGACGACTACCGCAGCGTCCTGGAGCATATGCGCCTGGCCGACGGCACCGTCTGGCCGCTGCCCATAACGCTGGCAGTGGACGCCGAGGCAGCCCGTTCCCTGCGGGAAGGCCAGGAGGTGGCCCTCCTGGCTCCCGATGGCCGGCTGGTCGGCCTGCTGGAGCTGGCAGAGGTCTTCCCCTACGACAAAGAGGAAGAGGCCCAGCGGGTCTTCCGCACCGCTGACCCGGCCCATCCGGGGGTAGCGGCCCTGCTCCAGCGGGGCGACATGCTCCTGGGGGGCAAGGTGTGGGCCCTGGAGCTGGAGCGGGGCGAGGGCCCCTTCCGTCCCTACTACCTGACGCCGGCCGAGACCCGGGCCGAGTTCGTCCGCCGCGGCTGGCGGACGGTGGTGGGCTTTCAGACCCGCAACCCCATACACCGCGCCCACGAATACATCCAAAAGTGCGCCCTAGAGATAGTCGATGGCCTCCTGATCCACCCCCTGGTGGGCGAGACCAAGGCCGACGATGTCCCTGCCGAGGTGCGCCTGCGCTGCTATCAGGCCCTCATCGAGGGCTACTACCCCCAGCAGCGGGTGGTGCTGGCGGTCTTCCCGGCCTACATGCGCTATGCGGGCCCCCGGGAGGCCGTATTCCATGCCCTCTGTCGTAAGAACTACGGCTGCACCCATTTCATCGTCGGGCGGGACCATGCAGGCGTGGGCAATTACTACGGCCCCTACGACGCCCAGCACATCTTCCGCGAGTTGGAGCCCGAGGAGCTGGGCATAACGCCCCTCTTCTTCGAGAACGCCTTCTATTGCCGCCGCTGCGGCGGGATGGCCTCGGCCAAGACCTGCCCTCACCCGCCTGAGGAGCAGGTAAACCTGAGCGGGACCCAGGTGCGGGCCATGCTGGCCCGGGGCGAGCTACCACCGCCCGAGTTCACCCGCCCGGAGGTAGCCCGTCTGCTGCTGGAGGCCCAGGGCCGCTGACGGTGGCCCCAGCCAGGGGCGCCGCCCTATAATCCAGAGGAGACCACCACAGGAGCGGAGATATGGAGCTGGACGGCGTCGTCACTCTGGTCACCGGAGGGGCCTCGGGCCTGGGCGAGGCCACCGTGCGCCGATTGCTGGGGGCAGGCGCCCGCGTCGTCATCGTGGACCGGGATGCCGCCCGTGGCGAGGCCCTGGCGCGGGAGCTGGGCGAGGTGGCCCTCTTTGCCCAGGCGGACATTACCGACGAGGCCTCCACCGCCGCCGCCATAGAGAAGGCGGCCTCCCTCGGCCCCCTGCGGGCCGTCGTCCACTGCGCTGGGATCGGCTGGGCCGGGCGAGTCCTGGGCCGCGATGGCACGCCCCATGACCTGGGCCGCTTCCGGATGGTCATCGAGGTGAACCTGGTAGGCACCTTCAACGTGCTGCGGCTGGCAGCAGCGGCCATGGCCAAGAACGAGCCGACGGCCGAGGGCGAACGGGGGGTCATCATCAACACCGCCTCGGTGGCCGCCTTCGACGGGCAGATCGGCCAGGCTGCCTATGCCGCCTCCAAGGCCGGGGTGGTGGGGCTGACCCTCACTGCCGCCCGCGACCTGGCCAGCCTTGGCATACGAGTAGTGACCATCGCCCCGGGCATCTTCGACACGCCCCTCTTCCGCCTCATGCCCGAGCCTCAGCGTCAGGCCCTGGCCGAAAACGTGCCCTTCCCCAGGCGGCTGGGACGCCCGGAGGAGTTCGCCCTCCTGGCCGAGAGCATCATCCGCAACCCCTACCTCAACGGCGAGACCATCCGCCTGGACGGCGCGCTGCGCATGCCGCCGCGGTAGCGCCTCAGGCCAGGTGACGGTAGAGGCAGGAGGAGAGGCCTCGCGAGAGCCAGGCCGGGCAGAGGGCAGCGAGCACGCGCAGCGCTCTGCCCAGGGCCCTCCGCCGTCGGCCCTGCCCTCGCTCAGGGGTGGGATAGTAGAAGTAGGGCAGGGGCGACTCGCAAGCCGCCCAGAGGGACTTGAACCGGCGCAATCCCTCGTGGTCGGCGTCGGTGCGCCCCATGTCTAGCACCCGCATGCCCATTTCTCGCGCCAGGGCGATGGTATGCCACATGAGCAGGTTGTTGGGCCGCACTTCCAGACGGTCGGGCTGAGAGACGTTGGCCTTGTAGACCATGCCCTGCCGCCACCAGAGGAGCAGGTTGCAGGCCACCACCTCTCCATCTATTTCGGCCAGGAGGAAGGCGCCCAGCCCGCGCCCCAGCAGGTGCTCACCGATGGCAGCGAAGAACCGACGCGGTGCTGGCAACAGGCGCTGGCGTCGCCGCGTGGCCTCGTACAGGCGATAAAACAGGGGCAAGGCCTCGGGACCGGCCCGACGCACCTCTACCCCTGAGCGGAGGGCCTTTCGCACCCCGCGGCGGGCCGAGTCGTGGACCATGGGCTCCAGCTCCGCCAGATCCGACGGCACCTCCATGAAGTGACGGACGAACAGGCTGGCAACGGTCACGAAGCCCAGTGGCACCAGGCGGTCGGCATCGCCTCCCCGCAACTCCACGTAGTCGAGGCCGCGACGGCGCGCCTCTCGCTGCACAGTCATCGCCAGGGCAGCCAGCTCGTCAGCTCCCTGGGCGAGGGGAGGGCACAGGTCGCTGAAGGGCAGGCCCACCAGGCGGTGACCCGTAAGGCGGCTCCTTACCAGCATCAGCGGCAGGGCAGCCGTGATCTCCCCCTGGGCCGTCTCCAGGACATAGTACACAGGCTCGAAACCGTAAGCCGCCGTCAGCGCCCTCGCCCAGTGAGAGGTGTGGAAGACCGTCGCCTCGGGGTGCCACGCCACGAACTCCTCCCAGGCGGGCTCGCAGCGGGGGTCGATGGCCCTCACGCGACCGGAGTTCATCGGCCCGCCCTCCCCGCCTCGGGTGCGGGCGGCGGCCCCCCGTGCAGGGCGACATACGTTTCCCTCACCCTGGACCAGGAGTGACGGAGGGCCACGGCCCGAGCGGCCTCTCCCAGGCGTCGGCGCAAGCCCTCGTCCCTGTAGAGCCGGAGCAGGGCTTCGGCCAGAGCACGGTGGTCGCCCGGCGGGTAATAGAGCACCGCATCGCCGAAGACGCGGCGGATGGACGGCTGGACAGCCGCCACCACTGGCCGGCCCATGAAGGCGTACTCGAACAGCTTGTTGGGCAGAGAGTTGAAACGGACCGGCACCACGCCCACCTGGGCAGAGGCGACGGCGTGCGCCACCTGGGGGTAGGCCAGCCAGCCCTTGAAGGTCACCGTGCCGTCCAGCCCCAGGCTGTCAGCCAGTGCCCGGACGGCAGGAAGATGCTCGCCCTCGCCCACCACCCAGACCCGAAGGTCCGGCAGCAGCGGCCGCAACAGGGCCGCCGCCCGCAGCAGGTCATCGACGCCGTAACGGGGCAGGATGGAGCCGTGGGTCATGACCACGAACCCTCCGTCCGACCCAGGCTCCTCCGGCGGCGGTCGGAAGACGTCCTCATCGGGGGCGTTGGGCAGCCATACCACCTTCGCTGCAGGGGTGCCGCGCTGGACCACCCTCTCCACCGTATCGGGGGCGACCACTATGACCACGTGGGCCAGGGCAGCGCTGATGCGCTCCAGCCAGCCGGCCAGGCGCACGAGCGGGGAACCATCGCTCAGGCCATAGGTGCAGGCCAGGGTCTCCGGCAGCAGGTCGAAGATGTACAGGACGATCCTGGTGCCAAAAAGCCGCGGCAGCAGGGCAGCGAAGACGGCGTAGTCGGGAGGGCTGCAGAACTCCACCACGCGATAGCGCCTGAGGGCCCACAGGGCTGGCAGCACGATGGCCGTCAGGACGCAGAAGGCGGAATGCTCCCACAGGTGCCGGAGCAGCCCCGACCGGCGGTGGGCCAGGGGCAGCCGGAACACGGTGCCCCCCGGGTAGCGCTCCACCAACGGCTGTCCCGGCGCCCGCAGACAGAGGACATCTACCTGGTAGCCAGCGTCGGCCAGGGCGCCGATATTGCGGCGCAGGTGCTCCTCCTGGGGAAAGTAGCCCAGGCGCACCAGACAGACCCTCCTCATGCCCGCACCTCCGCAACGCCTCGTTCCCTTCTGGCCGCCATCGCCTCCTCGTAAACCGCCGCCACTCGCCGGGCAATGGCGGCCAGCTCCAGGTGCTGGACCCGCCGACGACCGTCGGTGCGGCCACCGAAGTCCAGGGCCAGCTCCAGGTTGGCAGCGATGTCCTCCGGCTCCTGGCTGCACAGGAAACACCCATCGGTGCCGCCGATGACCTGGGGGACATCGCCCACAGCGGTGGAGACGATGGGCAGGTTGCAGGCCATGGCCTCCTTCACCACCATGGGCGATCCCTCGGCGTCGGACACCAGCAGCAGCACGTCACAGGCGTTCATATAGAGGGGCACCCGGGAGTGGGGCTGCCCAGAGGCCAGCACCAGCTCCACATCGTCGCGATGGGAGCGGAGCAGGTTCATAGCAGCCTGCACCAGGTCCCAGCGCTTCTCGGGACGGGAGGGGTCGCCTGCCCACAGGACGAGCCTCCTTTTCATGGGCAGGCCCAGGGCGCGGCGCGCCTCCTCACGAGGCATGGGTCGGAACAGCCCCAAATCGATGCCGCAGGGGATGACGTGAGCGCGGCGGCAGCCCAGACGCGCCCGCATCTCCTCCGACACGACGATGACCTGGTCGAAGAAGCGGGTGAAGAGCCGACAGGGCACCGCCTGCCAGGTCATGAACACCTCCGGGCCATGATGGGTCAGCACCACGGGGCAACGGCGCTGGGCCAGGGCCACCAGCCCCGAGAAGATGTAGTGGGCATGGATAACGTCGTAGCGATGACGGCTCAGGGCGCGCCAGAGTCGTGGATATGCCCACAGATAGTTCAGGCGACTGGCCTGGCCATCGATGAACAGGACGTCCACCATAATGCCCAGACGGCGCAGGGAGTCCACCTGCTCCTGGACGAATATCCCGAAGGCCGGGCGCCCCGGTTGAGGGTACATATTGGTAACCACTAGCACGTGCATGCTCAGCGCCTCGCAGGCGTCCTCGCCAGGGGATCGTCCGGGTTCAGCTGGGCGGGGTTGGATAGCAGCAGCCCGTTGAGCAGGGTGCGGAAGCGGTCCTGATAGCCCCGCAGCACCGTCAGCGTCACCACGTCGCAGACATCGTTCCCCTCCCGGGAGGCCTCCACCACCTGCAGTCCATGCTCGCTGGCCAGATGCAGGTAGAGGCGGCGCTGGGCTGTCAGCTCGACCAGGGAGGTCTCCTCGTCGCCACGGGCCCGGGCCACCTCCGGAGGCACGTCCAGCAGGAATGCGTAGTCGGGCCGCGGCGATATGGCCAGCAGGAGGCGAGGGGACAGCGCCACCCAGCGGCCATCGCCGCCCAGGCGGGACAGCATCTCCACGGCGGCGTCGTAGGTATAGCGGTCGCAAACCACCACTTTCCCCAGCAAGCGGGGCAGCCAGGCCCGCCAGGCCAGTGACAAGAAGACATCGAGGGCGTTGGCCGCAGCCCACAGGGCGGACGCGGTGGCGCCGGCCGAGCCGGGCTGCCACACCCGAGGCCCGCCCGCGCGCCACAGACGGCGGGCCAGGCCCCCCAGGGAGCGATAGGCGGGGGAGCACCCGCACCTGGTCCAGACCAGCCGCGACCTCACGCCCGAGATGCGGAGGGCGGAGCGCAGGGCCTTAGCCGCAGTGGTCTTGCCCGCTCCGTCCAGCCCGCTCAGGGAGACGAGCAGGCCGGGCTGGGGACGCAGGCCCGACTTCTGCTTGAAGCCCCAGGCCAGCACCTTCAGCAGGTCGGTAGCCCGCGCCGAGGGCGCCCTCCGGCCGTCGCTGAGGACCTTGCGATAATAGAGCAGCTTGCTCACGGCGAAGGAGACGGGGAAGGGGGCACGGGCCGGCGAGCGGCGCAGGTGCAGCCAGTAAACGTGCGCCCAGGGGTAGGCCGCCAGCGCGCGACGCCAACGGCGGACCAGGGCGTGCGGCGCCGTCGTCCTCCCCGTGAGGGCCTCCTCCATACGCACGCAGGCCAGCAACCCCAGCAGCAGACCGTCGTGCCAGCCCCGCCTCCGCGCCGCTTCCTCTATATATGCCCAGTCCAGACCTGGGTTGGCCCAGTGGGCCGTCACCTTGTGCAGGTCGAAGAGGCTGAAGCGCTTGTTCTCGTAAAGGGCATGGGCGATGTTCACCAGCAGGCAGTCCTCGGGACCGGGTACCGTCAAGAAGGGGTCATCGGGGGCGGTGCGCGCCCGCTGCCAGATGCTCTCGTCCAGAAACTCCACGTCCCAGCCAACCCAGGCATGGACATGGACCGCCAGCACCGACCGTCCGCCCACGAAGCGGCGGAACAGGAACTTGCGCGGCTCGTCTATGTTGCGCAGCCAGACGTACCCCAGATCTTCCAGCAGGGCACGGGCGCGGTGGCAGTCGCGCCGCGGCACCAGGAGGTCCAGGTTGTCGCTGGTATAGGGGAAGGAAGGGAAGGTGCCCGCCGATTTGAAGGCCAGGCAGGATATCCCCGCCCGCGCCCAGGCGTCCCTCACCCGCAGGAACTCCTCCCGCTGGCGCCGCAGCTCGTCCCGGTCACGGGCCAGGGCCTGCCGCCAGGCCTGAGTTTCGGCCAGAGAGGGCGGGAGGACATCGCCGCAGGCCAGCAGGGGGAACTTGTTGGCCCGTAGCCTGCTCACCAGCGACCGCGCCGCCCCCTCCGGGTCGCCGCGGGCCCTGGCGATGGCCTCGGCAACCAGGGGGCGCAGGAGCGCTGCAGCGGGCGTCACCGTGACGTCTCTCATAGCGCATACGCCCCCAGGGCATGGGCCAGGAGATAGCCGGCCACTTCGGACCAGTCGTAGCGCTCGACCATCTCCCTCGTCCGACAGACGGGCTGGGCGCGCACCTCCGACAGAAGCAAGGGCAGCTGCTGCCAGTCCTCCAGGAAGTGGAGGCCGTTGCCGGCGGCGAACATGACGGGCAGTCCCCCGTAGGGATAAGCGATGACGGGCAGGTTGCAGGCCATGGCTTCCAGGACCGACAGGGGCGCGTCGATAGCGCAACCCGGCTCCCGCACCGGGAACAGGTAACAGTCGCAGGCCTGGTAGACCTCCTCGATGCGCCGGCGATACCCCTCCAGGACGATGGCCCCCGCCTCGGCGGCCAGGGAAGCAGCCAGATAGGGATCGCGTCCCATGCTGGCGGCGGCCACCACCACTGGCCTGGCTGTCGGCCAGGCATAGCGCAGCACCTCCAGATTGCGGCCCGGCTTCAGGTGTCCCACATGGAGGGCCAGGAACTCGGAGACAGGTAGCCCCAAACGCCGCCGCAGCGCTTCCTTCTCCTCCTGGGAGACGGGGACGAAGCGTCCGAGGTCGACGCCCGAGGGCAGGAAGCGGACGGTGCACCCGAGGGACTGCAGCAGGGCCATAGTCCACGGCGCCTGAGCGAACACCAGCCCCGTTTTCAGCACCCTGGCCAGCGCCCGCGCCGGCCCACGCAACCGCCGCGGCTGCAGCGACACCATCGCCACCCGTGCAGCCGGGCACATGGCCTGCAAGGCCCTGGCCCGCCAGAAGCTGAACAGGGTGGCCGAGGCCGAGGGCACGTATACCACCAGGTCAGGCGAGAGCGCCCGCAAGCGGCTGGCCAGGCGCGGGCTGAGGAAGAGCCTGCCGGCCCGCAGGCTCTCGATGCCATCGCTGGATGACCCGCCCCCCACCGCCAGCCCCACGGCCTGCGCCCTCGTCTGCAGGGCGGCCAGCAGGGAGGCGACGAAATTGCGCACCCCCTCATCGCCAGGAAGGCCCAGGGCCTCCGATACCAGGCACACCAGAGGCCGGCGCTCGGCCCCTCTGCCGTCGCCTTTCACGACACGCCCCGCCACCGCCATAGCTCCCGATAGAGGGCATCGTAGGCCGAGACCATAGCCTCCACGGTGAAGCGGCGCCGCCACAGGGCCAGGCCCTCGGCCGCGCAGCGCCGTCGCAGGTCGTCGTCGCGCAGGAGGGCCAGCACCGCTCCTGCCAGAGCATGGGGGGAACGGGCCGGCACCAACAGCCCGGGCTGGCTGTCCCGGAAGAGCTCCGGGTTGCCGCCCACGTCGGTGGCCACGATGGGACGTCCCAGGGCCATAGCTTCCAGCAGGAAGTTGGAGCAACCCTCGTGGTCGCATGAGGAGAGGACAGCCACGTCCATGGCAGCGATGTAGGGCGCCACCCGGAGCTGGTGCCCGACGAAGGCCATCCTCCCGCCCAGCCCCACCTCGCGGGCCATGGCCTCCAACTGGGGACGCAGGGGGCCATCGCCGACGGCCAGGAAGCGGGCTGTGGGCACCTCCCGGGCCACCAGGGCCGCTGCCTGTATGAAGGTGGGGTAGTCCTTGGCCGGCTGGAGGCTGGCCACCATGCCCACCACCGGCGTCCCGTCCTCGGCACCCACCTCCCGCCGCACCGCCTCCCGCTCCTCCTCCGTGCAGTAGACCCTCTCTGCTGAGACGCCGTTGTAGACCACCCGCACCTTGTGGGCCGCCACCCCCCGCGACACGACGTAGCGACGGCCAGCCTCGCTGTTGGCCACCACCGCCTGCGCCCAGCGCGTGAGGCGGTCCTCCAGGAAACGGTAGATGTCGCTGCCCAGGCCAGGGCGGAGGCGCAGGCCACAGCGCTCCGTGACGATGCGGACGGGCGTCCCCGCCAGGAGCGCGCCCACGAGAGCGAAGAAGGTAGCGGGGGTCAGGAACGGCTGCACGATGTGGGCCTGCCGCTCCCGCAGCAACCGCGCCATGCGCCACACAGGCGAGGGGTCGAAGCGGTGGCGGCGGCGCAGGGAGACCAGCTCAACGCCAGGCTCCGCTGCCAGCTCCCCTTCCAGGGGCTGGCCGGGATACAGGGTGACCACCGTGACCCGATAACGGGCCTTGTCCAGGCCGCGGGCCAGCTCGACCAGTTGCCTCTCGGCCCCGCCCAGCCGCAGGTCGTTGACGGCCAGGACGACCTTCAGCTTACCGTCCGGGGGCATCGGCGGCCGCATACCTCTCCTCCCGTCCCACCAGTCCTCCCACTGCAGCAGCAGCCCCCACCAGCATCCAGAGGGTGATGGCGCTGTCGAAGTAGTTATGAAAGGCCGAGTTGACGGCGTAGGCCATGAGGGCAGCCAGCAGCCCCAGGGCCACCCCCTGTAACAAGTGGTCCCTGGCCAGGCGATAGGCCCGCAGCAGGCGAAGCCCCGCCGTCACCAGGAGGGCCAGGTAGAGGCCCAGAGCAGGCAGGCCATAAGTCACCCAGACGTTCAGGTAGTCGTTGTGCGGAGTATACACGCCCAGGACGGAGCGCTTGCCCATCTGCCTCTCCTGCCGCAACAGCTCCGGGTCCACCGCTGTCTGGTAGTCAGGCGCCAGTTGCACGAAGCGCCCGGGCCCGATGCCCAGGTAAGGATGGTCCAGCGCCATCCAGGTCGCAGCCTGCCAGAGTATGGGGCGGGACAGGGTGCTATCGTCCTCGGTCACCGTGTAGCGATTGGCCCGCAGGTCCGAGACATAGACCACCGCCGCCGCCACCAGCAGCAGCCCCAGCCAGACGTCGCGGCGATAAGGGCCACGATAGGCCAGGAATGCCAGAGCGCCCACCCCTGCCGCCAGAGGCCAGGAACGGGTGTAGGAGAAGTAGAGGGCAGCCAGCAACGTCAGGGCCGACAGCGCCAAGGCCCAGCGCTGTCGCAGCGAGAACGGCACCGATACGAAGACGCCCGACAGCACCAGCAGCCCCAGCATCATGTCATCGGCCAGGTGCAAGGGATTCTCGGCCAGGCCGATAGCTCGCCCGGCCAGGTCCTGAAAGGATATTCCCCCCACCCGATAGGGGATCGTCACCACAAGGGGGGTGCCTACCATCGGGTTGTAGTGCTGGGAGATGGCTGCCAGCGCTGAAAGAAGGCAGGTGACCAGGCCCACCCACAGCAACAGCCGCAGGTCGTCCCGCGTCTGCAGGCCCACCGCCAGGGTAACGACAGCCGCCAGGCCCGTGGCCAGAAATCGCATGGCCTTGAAGGCCTGCGCCAGATCGGTGTTCAGATAGGCCGTAGCCCCGCAGACGCCCACGAAGGCCAGAGAGAGCAACAGGAGGAGGCCTCCCTGGAGGCGGGCACCCCGCAGCAGATGGTAGAGGGCGAGGAGCAGGGCCGACGCCGTGACCACCAGCCTCAGCGAGACCTGCCCGCCCGCCACCGGCAGCATGTAATTGCCGATGGTCAGCTCCAGCACCAGCACAGCGGCCGCCGCCCAGACCGGACGCCCCAGCCCCAAGGCCAGCAGGACGGCCATGGTGCCCACCAGCAGCCACTGCAGGGTCGTTGGCGTGGTGCCCACCAGCACCAGCGCCGCCAGGGGCAGGAAGGGGAACCAGGGCAGCGAGATGCCGCGGCGCTCCGCCGACTCTAGAGTAGCCATCACTCCTCCTGTGACGCGCAACTGGAGGGATAGGGAATGGTGTCCATCAGCACCCGCCGCAGCTTGCGACGGTCGCCCGTCACCTCGGGCGGATAGTAGCGGCAGCGAGGGACCGAGCGGCGCACGAACTCCTGGTAGGTGCAGATGGGGCGGGCAGGCACCCCCGCCACCACCGTGTCGGGGGGCACCGAGCGGGTCACCACCGCCCCGGCCGCCACCACCGAGTTGGGGCCGATGCGGACATCGGGCAGGATAATGGCCCCTGTGCCGATGAAGCAGTTGTCCTCGATGACGATGCGCCCGAAGCGCTGCAGCCCTCGGTATTCGGGCCGGTGGCGGAACACCCACGTTGCGCCGTCATGGGTGACGAAAGTGACCCGACTGGAGATGGTGACATGATTGCCTATCTCGATGAGGTAAGGCTCGGTGCCGAAGTCAGGCTTGCCCATGATGCGCACGTCGCGTCCCAGCTTCAGCCCCTGCCGCAGGTAGTAGCGCAGGAGCAGCCGGTTGCGCATGTCCGAAAGCCAGCGCAAGGGCGTCACGGCTCCCCACCTGCCCCCTTGGTCCACAGGTTGGCGTGCACTCGGACCAGGCCCAAACGCCTCATGAGGGAGTCCCACAGGGCCGAGTTGTCGAACATGTAAGGGTGAGTGGGGCTGGGACGAAAATCGTTGTTGCAGTAGAGACGCCCGCCCGGCCGCAGAGAGGAGGCCATCTCGGGCAGGACATCGGCCAGCTCCTGGGGGGTCAGACTGCCGAAGACGTTGAAGGCCACCACGCAGTCCAGCTCCGCTCCTGCTGGCCAACGTTCGACGAAACGGACTTCCAGGCCCCGGCGCTGGGCGCGCCAGCGGGCGAACCGCCACACTGGGGAGCCAGGCACGTCCATGTACCAGGTCTCATTGCCTCTCTCCGCCAGGTAGAGGGCCTCGCTGCCGGTCCCTCCCCCGAAGGTGAGGCAGCGGCCGCCGGTCTCTTCGGCCAGCAGATGCAGCAACGAGCGGTACTCGTCCCCCAGATGCCAGAAGACCAGATCGTACAGGTACTCGGAGCAATGGGCGTAAAAGGCCCGCACCTCCTCCTGCGACGAGGGTGCTAGGGCACGCCAGCGGGCGGCCACCAGGGACGTCCCCAGCGAGCAGAGGACCGCCACCTGAGAAAGGGGAAGCTGCAGGTAGTCAGCCAGCTCCTCCAGCTCCGAAGGGCGGCCTGTCGCCCGTCGCTCCTCGGCTGCGCGGCGCAGGGCCCAGGCCGCATGGCGAAGCGTGGTCGCCCACGGCTGCCACGCGGCCGCCAGGGCCTTAGCCTTCGTCCTGACCGTCAGCATCGCCATCTCTTCCGACTCCTGTCCCTTATCAGCGGATGTGGGAGACTGGCTGGGGCGGTTTGCCCCATCCCAGGGAGGCCTTCAGACGCCGCGCCGTCGTCAACGCAGGCGGGGGAAGCAACGAGCGGAGGCCCACTCCCAGGCAGCCCCAGGTCTCGGCCTCCAGCACAATGCCGGGCCGCCGCACCACCGCCCGCGCCAGGTAGCGCAGGAAGCGGCGGCGCCTCCCCAGACGCGCAGCCAGGGCAGCCAGCGTCCGCTCCAGACAGGCACGGGCCAGAGGCTCCAGCGCGCGCCGCTGCGGGCCCAGCCGAGCGAAGACGTCGGCCAGGGTGAACAGGTGCGACCTCTCCACCTCTTCCAGCAGGTAGCCAGCGGTGACGCTCCCGCCGTGACGGCGGTAGCAGGCCAGGGGCCGCTCCAGGTAGTAGAGGTCGTGGCTGGAGGCGATGAGCAGCCACATATGCCAGTCCTCCCCCGGGTAGGCCTCGTCGCGGAAAGGCCCCAGCTCATCCAGCACCCGTCGGGGCACCATTACGGTGGAGGTGGGGATGCGACACCCCCTCAAGAGCCAGCGCAGAGCGCGGGCCGAGGGCAACAACCCCTCCCGAAGCCGAGGCCGCCGCCAGCCCACACACCTCCCCTCGGGGTCGATGACCAGGGCAGGCCCGAAGACCAGCCCCACCGACGGCATCTCCTCCAGCAAACGGGCACGCACTGCCAGTGAGCCAGGCAGGAGCAGGTCGTCCGCGTCCATCATGGCCACCAGCTCTCCAGTGCTCGCCGCTACCCCGGTGTTGATGGCGGCCGATAGGCCAGCGTGACGTTGACGGACGAAGCGGACGCGGTCCCGGTGAGGGGACACAGCCGCCTCCACGTCATCGGTGGAGCCGTCGTCCACCACCACCACCTCCAGGGGCACCCCCTGCTGGGCCAGCACGCTGTCCAGGCAGGCAGGCAGATAGCGGGCCATGTTGTAAACGGGAACCACCACCGACACCAGCATCGGGATCACCTCGTGTCGCTCCCCAAGGTGCCGATGCCGGCCCACCCGCGGGCGCGATCCAGGACCGAAAGCCCGCCCTGCACCAGCACCCGCAGGTCGTCGGGCCGCGGCGCCACGGCCTGCCACCAGGCCATCTCGCTGTAGCGGGCGAAGGTGCCCAGGACCACCGCAGCATTGAGGAAGTAGGCCACCAGCGAGGCGATGGCCGCCCCCTCGATACCTATCCGAGGGACCAGGACTACGTTGAGGGTCAGCATGGCCGGCAGGGACGCTGCCCCGGCGTAAATGCCCACTTCGGGCCGCCCGAGGCCCCACAGGGAGCTGCTCAGCACCTTGCTGACGCTGTACAGCAGCCCCGAGGGCAGCAGGACATAGAAGGATGTGACGCTCTGGCGGAACTCCTCGCCGTAGAGGAGAGGAATCAGATGGTGCCCCGAGACCCCCAGCACGGCGATGCTCAGGGCAGCCACCAGCAGCGTCCGACGGCAGGCGGCCGCCCCCAGCCGGATGCCGGCGTCGGCCGAGAGGGCCGAGGCCTTGGGGAAGAGGATGCTCCCTACTGCCAGGGGTATCCACCAGCTCAGCTCGGCCGAATTGAAGGCCACGGTATACTGGCCAACGGCGGCCGCCCCCAGCACGCCGCCAACGATGAAGACGTCGACCCGGTGGTTCAGGGCCGCCAGCACCCAGCCCGCGAACCCCTTCCCACCGAAGACGAGCTGGCTGCGCATCGACTGCCGATCGAAAGCGGGGCGAAGGGGGAGCCGGAGCAGGGCCAGGGCCAGGATGGCGGCGGCCACCGTGGCCCCCAGCCACACCCCCAGCACCAGCGTCACCGTCATGCCCAGCAAGGCCGCCACCCCTATTCCCGCCAGCCTCACCAGCGGCCCCGAAACCTGCGCCAGGACATAGCGGCCCGCCCAACCTTGCCCCAGCAGAAGGGTCTGGGCGCCCTGGTAGAGCAGCACCGCCGCTCCTCCGCTCAGGGCCAGCGCCAGCTGCCACGGCTCCATGCCCAGCACAGGCAGCCCGACCATCGACGCCGCCAGTGCCACCGCGGCCAGCAGGGCCATCACCGCCAGGCACCAGCTCAGGTAGTTGCCCCAAAGCTGGGCCAGCCGATAATAGCCACGCCCTGCCAGGTAGATGGCGGCCTCGGCCAGGCCCGGCACCAGGAAGGCGACGGCCCACAGGGCCGACTGGCTCACCAGGCTGTAGACGCCACGGCCCTCGGGCCCGAGGCCACGGGCGATGAGCACACCCGCCACTCCCACCGCCAGGTACTCCAGCACCCTCCCCAGGAGCAGCAGGAAAGAGCCCGAGGCCAGGGAAAGGGACTCGCTGCCCGTGGTGCCCTTTTCCTCAGGCATGGCCGCACCGCAACCGCCACTCCACGTATCGGCGCACACCCTCCTCGAGGCCCACCCGCGGCACGTAGCCCAGCAGGGCGCGCGCCTTGCCGATGTCCGCCCAGGTGAGAGGCGGATCGCCCTCCGGCAGGGGCAACCGCAGGACCTTCGTCCGGCGTCCCATCTGCTCCTCCAGCAGCGACAGCAGCTCGCCCACGGCCCTGGGGCTGCCCCCGCCCACATTGATGGCCTGGAAGCCGGACAGAGGGGCTGTCAGGGCCAGCACCAGCGCCTCCACGGCGTCGTCCACGAAGGTGAAGTCGCGCCGGACCAGGCCATCGCCGTGCAGGTATACGGGGAGACCCCTCATCAGGGCGGAGGCGAACCGCTCCAGGGCCATGTCGGGGCGCTGCCGTGGCCCGTAGACGGTGAACAGGCGCAGCGCCACCACCGACAGGCCACCGGTGGCGCAGGCCGCCGCCACCGCCTCCGCCGCCAGCTTCGATGCCCCATAAGGGGAGAGGGGACGACAGGCCATCTCCTCGTTGGCCATCCCCTCTACCATCCCGTAGACAGAGGAAGAGGACCCGAGGACCAGTCGTCGCACCCCCATCTCCCGGCAGAGGGAGGCCACGTTCATGGTTCCCAGCACGTTGCTGCGCAGGTAGGCCAGCGGGCGGCTGAACGACTGGCGCACGCCGGGCCGGGCGGCCAGGTGGACTACCGCTTCCACCGGCTCGTCCCTCAGTGCCGCCCTCAACTGCTCCTTCCTCCTGACATCGGCCAGCGCCAGACGGAATCGAGGGTGACCCAGAAGGGGGGCCAGGTTCCGCTCCTTCAGGTGGCGAGGATAGAAGGGGTCGAAATTGTCGATGCACACCACCCGCCACCCGTCGGAGACCAGTCGCTCCACCAGGAACGAGCCGATAAAGCCGGCCCCGCCCGTGACCGCCACTGTGCGTCCCTGCCCCATCGCCTCAGTCCTCGTGGCCGTTGCGACGTCGCATGCGCCCCAGCAGGTGGTCGGCCAGACTGGCCGAGAGCCAGCCCGCCACCAGGCCGGCGCCGGCACCCAGGACCAGGGCATCCCTGGTCCTCACGGCATGAAGGGGTTGCTCCTGGACCGTCTGGACCGGCTGCAGGACGAAGAAGGGGCCGTTGGAGGAGCTGAGGGCCACCTCCACCGCCTCCCTGGCCGAAGCCAGGTCGGTCAGCGCCCGTTGCAGGGCCGATGCCTCGGCATCCAGCATCACCAGCTCCGGGTCTCCGCTGAGGCGGGCCAGCTCCGCCACCAGCCTCCGCCCCGTATCGGGGCCGATGGGGCTGCTGGCCACCACGGCCAGCGCCGATTGCAGGGCAGGGGCGTTCAGGGCCTGGAGCCGCGCCAGGGTGCGGTCACGGTTGGCCTGCAGCCGGGCCATCAACTGTTCCTGGCCCTGCTCGGCCCTCTGGGCCAGGGACTGACGCAGCTGCTGCTCGCGCAGCTGGGCCTCGGCGCTGATGGCCTCTGCCATGGCGGAGGCCAGGCCTTCCGCCACCTCGGGCCGCCTGTCGGTGGCCTCGACGGTTATGATGAAGAGGGACGGCTGCGCTTCCACCTTCACTTTCGCGTTGATGGCGGCCGCTGTCAGGTCCAGCCCCCTGGCCAGGGCCCTCTCCCGCACCTGGGCTATGAAGCGCGGTGTGCGAGTGGCATCGGCCAGGGCCTGGGTGTAGTCCCTGAGCATCTCGTTCTGGTCGGGATCGGCAGTCGCCGTGACCACTCCGGCCGGGGAAGCGAAGCGCCCCACCGACAGGACGGTGCTGGCGGTGTAATTGCCGCCGTCGCCCAGCAACTTGGGCAGGAACATAACGCCCAGGACGCCGCCGCCGGCTATAGCCAGCACCAAGAGCCACAGCCACCGCTGAAGGAATCGCCAGGCCTCATCCGGAATCATCTCGAACCTCCTCCGTCAATCGCTCGCTGCCACGTCGAGGGCGTCGGCCCTCTCGGCCAGGCACCACTCGCCGATGGCCATGGACACGTACTCGACCTGCTCCGTCGTCAGATGGGGGAACATGGGGAGCGAGAGCACCTCGCGGGCCAGCCGCTCCGAGACGGGAAAGTCCCCCTCCCGGTAGCCCAGATGGGCACAGGCCGGCTGCAGATGGGCCGGCAACGGATAGTGGACGCCCGTAGCTATCCCTCTCGCAGCCAGGTGCCTTTGCAGCGCGTCGCGGCCCGGATGCCTGACCACGAACAGGTGGTATACGTGCCTGGCGTGGTCCGGCTCACAGGGCAGGACCAGCCCGGGAATTCCCACCAGCCTGCGCCGGTAGTCTTGGGCGCGGGCGCGTCTCGCCTCGTTCCACTCGTCCAGGTAGCGGAGCTTGACCCTCAGCACCGCCGCCTGCAACTCGTCCAGGCGGGAGGTGGTGCCCAGGACCTCGTGGCGGTAGCGCTCCTGCTGGCCGTGGTTGCGCAGCAGCCTCACGCGCTGGGCCAGGGCGGGGTCGTCCGTTACCACCATCCCCCCGTCCCCATAGGCGCCCAGGTTCTTGGAGCAGTAGAAGCTGAAGGCGGCTATGTGGCCCAGGGAGCCTGCCCTGCGTCCGAGGGACTCGGCGCCATGGGCCTGACAGGCATCCTCCACCACGGCCAGGCCGTAGCGCCTCGCCACGGCCATCACGCACTCCATATCGGCCGGCAGCCCGTAGAGGTGGACGGGGACGATGGCCCGCGTCCTGGGGGTGATGGCAGCCGGCAACAGCCCAGGGTCCATGGTGCAGGTGCGGGGGTCCACGTCCACGAATACGGGGCGGGCACCGCACAGGGCGATGGCCTCCACCGTGGCTATGAAGGTGAAAGGCACCGTCACCACCTCGTCCCCCGGTCCGATGCCCAGGGCCCGCAGCGCCAGATAGAGGGCCTCAGTTCCCGATCCGACCCCCACGGCGTGGGCCACGCCGCAATAGCGAGCGAACTCCTCCTCCAGCCTCGCCAGGTTGGGGCCCAGGACGAGCTGCATGGAGGACAGGACGGCCTCTATCTCGTCCTGCACCTCGCGCGCTATGACCTGGTGCTGAGCCTTCAGGTCCACTAGCGGGACGTACATCATGCCGTCTCCTTCCTCGTGATGGCGATGGGGGCCAGTTCGCCCTCCACTTCCACCTCCAGCCCACCGCAGGCCAGGGAACGGTCCAGCGCCTCCAGCACCTGTACCACCCTCAGCCCCCAGTGGCCGTCGCTGAGGGGAGGGCTGCCGTCCTCTATACAGCGCAGGAACTCGGCATCCTCCTCCAGCAACGGCTCCATGAGGGGCACGTGGGGCAGGTGTGCATCTCCCCACCGATAGCTGGGAGGGACCCATTGCCGCTGCCCGTCCACCTCGGGCAACAGGATCTGGCGTTCGCACAGCCTCAGCGGCTCGGGACTGGTATCGTCGTAGACGATGCTGGCGCGGGACCCCACCACCGTCAGCTGGCGCACCTTGTAGGGACAGAGCCAGCTGGCATGCACGTGGGCCGAAGCGCCGTCAGGGAAGCGCAGATGGGCATGCCCCACCTCCCAGTGAGGCTGCTGACCGAGGTGGTGCGCGGCCCAGGCCGACGCCTGACGGGGCCATTGCCCCAGCAGGTACGCGAGGATGGCGATGTCATGAGAAGCCAGGTCCCAAAGCACGTGGATATCGGGCTGCAGCAGCCCGAAGCCCAGGCGCTGGCTGTCCAGGTGCAGCACCCTCCCCAACCGCCCTTCCTGCACGATGGCCCTCAGCGCTCGCACCGGGGGGCTGTAGAGAAAGGTGTGGCCCACCATCAGCACCAGGCGACGCCTCTGGGCCAGCTCCACCAGCTCCCGGGCCTGCGACGAGGAGGTGGTGAAGGGCTTCTCCACCAGCACGTGCCTGTCGGCCAGCAGGGCACGCCGCGCCAGGCCATAGTGGCTGGCCGGGGGAGTGGCGATGATGACCGCCCGGCAACGCTCCAGCAGTTCGTCGTAATCGGAGGCCATCCCCACGCTGGGATAGACGCGGGCCAACTGCTCCAGGCGGTCGCGATCGCTGTCGGCGATGACCACGTCCACGCCCCGGCCCAGCTCGTGCAACACCCTCAGGTGCTTGGACCCCCAGTAGCCACAGCCCACCAGCCCTATGCGCATCTCCCTCTCCCCTCAGAAGCTGAGCCTCTTCCCCAACACCAGCGGCACCGTGCGAGCCAGGACTTCCAGATCCAGGCGCAGGGACATGCGCCGCACATAGGCCAGGTCCAGCGCCATGGCCTCCTCCAGGCTGGGCGCCAGATGGCGGTTCACCTGCCACAGGCCGGTAATACCGGGCTTCACCACGAACCGGCGGTGGTACCACGGACGGTAATGCTCCAGCTCGTACGGAATGGCGGGCCGTGGCCCCACCAGGCTCATATCCCCCCGCAGGACGTTCAGAAGCTGGGGCACCTCGTCCAGGCCTGTCAGCCTGAGGAAGCGTCCCACTCGGGTGACCCGGGGGTCTCGCTCGGGTTTGTAGGCTGAGCGTCCATCCACCTGGCAGGGCGTCCCCCGCGCCCACCGGGCTACCGCCTGGCGATGAAAGGCGTCATCGGCACCGACGTGCATGGTTCGGAACTTGTACATGGTGAAGGGACGTCGGCCCCGGCCCAAGCGCCGCTGACGGAATAGGACGCCTCCCGGCGAGTCCAGAGCTATGGCCAGGGCAATGGCTCCCCAGACAGGCGCCAGCCAGGCCAGGACCATGACGGCTACTGCGACGTCCAAGCTCCTCTTCAGAGGCAGGTAGGAAGCCGCCCTTCGCGTGGGCAACGGCAGGACCGCGGTGGCGCTCATGGGCCTTCCACCCCCGCCGGCGCAGGGTGTCCCACCGCGGGACGCCCCACCGGGATGTAGGTGAACCCGGCTGCCTGCGCGGCCTCGCCGTCCAGACCGTTGCGGGCGTCTACCAGGAGGGGCCTCGCCATCAGGGAGCGCAGGCGCTCCCAGTCCAGGGCCCGCAGCTCGGGCCAGGCGGTCGCCAGCACCGCCGCCTCGGCCCCCTCCGCCGCTCGGTAAGGGTCGCGATGGAGGACGAAGTCGGGCGCTGAGGCCACCGGATCGTAGGCCCAGACCTCGGCACCCGCCTCCTGCAGGGCACGGCCTAGGGCCACCGCCGGCGAGTCGCGGGTGTCGCCGCAGCCAGGCTTGAAGGCCAGGCCCCACAGGGCTACCCGCCGCCCCGACAGCGTCCCCAGCAGGGAAGCGAGGCGGGCCACCAGGCGCGACACCTGTCGAGCGTTGGTAGCTGCCACCCCTTCCAAAAGCGGCACCGGCACCCCCAGCGTTCGCGCCCGGGCGATGAGGGCGCGGAGGTCCTTGGGCAGGCAGCTCCCTCCCCATCCCAGGCCAGGCTCCAGGTAGGCCGGCCCGATGCGAGGGTCCATACCCATCACTCGCGTAACCTCGGCCACGTCAGCCCCCACCGCCTCCGCTATCTCCGCCACCTCGTTGACGAAGGAGATGCGGGCAGCCAGGAAGGCGTTGCAGGCATACTTGGCCAGCTCAGCGCTGGAGGGGCTGCAGCGCACCACCGGCGCCCCCAGAGGGGCATACAGCTCTTCCAGCAAGACAGCGGCCCACTCTTCTTCGACGCCGATGACGATGCGAGGTGGCGACAGGAAATCGGTCAGGGCCTGCCCTTCCCGCAGGAATTCGGGATTGGCCACCACCGACAGGTGCAGGTCCGGCCGGAGGGAGCACATGAGGGATCTCAAGGCATGGGCCGTGCCGGGCGGTACGGTGCTCTTGACCGCCAAGACGGCACGGGCGCCTCGCGGCATCCCCTGGGCCAGCCCCGCGGCGGCGGCCCATACCTGTGACAAATCGGCCTCCCCGCCGGGCGCCGCCGGCGTCCCCACGCAGAGGAAGACCACCTCCGCCCCGGGCAGCCCCTCCTGCGGCCTCTCGAACACCTGCAGGGAGCCGTCGGCCAGGTGACGACGCCACAATTCTTCGATCCCGGGCTCGGCCACTGGCACCCTGCCCTTGGCCAGCGCACGGGCCTTGTCCCGGTCGCACTCGATGCAGCGCACCCGGTGCCCCAGATGGGCGAAACAGGCGGCCACCGTGAGTCCTACGTAGCCTGCCCCGACGACTGCTAGCTGGTGCCTTCTCATCGTCTTCCTCGGGTGGACGGGGTCGAGCCACATGATGGCTAATAGCCGCGACCAATGCAGTCGCAGGGCGGTATGGCGGTGGTCAATGAAAGGTCTAAGTTAGGTATGAGCGTAGGCACAAACGTCAGACCCTATAGCGAGCGAGTGGCCCCCCTACTTGACAGGCGCGTAGCGATTCACAGACTGTTGGATAGTTACCGCGGCCCGACGAGTAGTGCTCAGGCAAGGCCGACCTTCAGGTGGTGTCGCGGTGGGGAGGGGATGTCATGAGGGGTCCGACTTGCCTGGTCCTGCTGGGCCAGCACGATCCCCTGGCCAAGCGGCTGGAGCGCTGGCTGCTGGAGAGGGGCTTCGAAGTCCTGCGGGCGGAGGAGTGCTGGGAGGCCTACCGCTGCGTATACGTATCACGGCCGGCTGCCGTCCTGGTGGCCACCGACCGCCTCTCGCGAGAGCTGCGCGACTTCGTCCAGACCGTGAAGAGGATGACGGCCCTGCCCATCTTCCTCGTTTCCGCCAGCGCCAATGCTCACCTGCTTCAGGAGGCCAGCACCTGGCCCCTTGACCGTTGCCTGCCCTGGCAGGACGACGGCAGCGAGGCGCTGTGCCATCTGGAAGAGGCCCTGGAGGGACTCGCCGCCACCTCCGTCTCGCAGCTCACCTACGAGGAGGAGGGCCTCCGCATCGACTTCCGCAGCATGAGCGTGCTGGTGGACGGCACGCCCGTGCACCTGACGCCCACCGAGTTCCGCGTCCTCGCCCTGCTGGTAGGGAGACGGGGCTGGGTGGTCACCCACGATGAGATCCTGGCCCATGTCTGGGGGCCCGAATACGTCGGCGACCGTGGCCTGGTAAAGCTGTACATCTGGTATCTGCGCCGCAAGCTGGAGAGGGATCCCACGCGGCCGCGTCGCATCCTCACCCGACGCGGCGTGGGGTATATGTTCTGTCCCCAGCAGGTGCGCCAGGACCGAGAGGGCGCCTCCCGCCAGCTCGAGGCCACTGCCGCGGCACCGGGCGCGCGAGGGGACGTCCTGGCAGGCGACGGGCGCTACCTGAGACAGGACTCGGCAGCCACCCCACCTTGAGGGCGAGCCGTGAGAGCGTCCTGAGCGGGTTTAAAGCTCACTACAACCAAAAATTGACGGAAAACGGCATGGAAGCAGATACGATCTCGCCCACCGTAGCGGTTGCACCCCTTTTCCTCGCTGTTTTATGTTAATGCCCGTTGGGCCACGGCCCCCGGGGGTTACCCCCGGCCCAAGAATCCTTTTGCCGCAGGCCGGCCCTGGGTCCGCAGCGCGCGCCCGGCCTCCGGCGGGGAGGGGGATGATACCGAGATGAAGACAGTCTGAACGCCTGGCTCCACCCAGGCCTACGCCACACCCTGCGATCAGCTCCCACACACGGTTCGGGCGTCGAACGGTTGGGTGCACATGATGGGGGCCAGCGAGGCCCCCATGCGGGGAGGGGTGGCACGATGCCCGGCCTCACAACGACACCAAACACCAGGAGGACGAAATGGCCGGGAATCGCAAAGCTCCTCGTCCAGCGGTCAGGCCCATCACCCTGCTGCTGGCAGCCCTCACAGCCCTTCTGGCCTCATGGGCGGCAGGCTATCCGCCCGTTCCGGACGCTATCGCTCAGCACGGGGCCGGAAACGGCGACTCCTCATCATCGGCAGGCTCCCTCGCTGCGCGGCCCGACGACCCCTTGGGACTCCTGTCGGGCCTGACGCCCAGCCCCTCCGCCACGGCCGAGACCGAGGCCCAGCCCGCCCAGGCCAGCGGTGCCCTGGTGGTGGGTAGCGGCGGTTTCGCCACCGTCCGCCAGGCGGTGGCAGCCGCCTCCCCGGGCCAGACGGTGCGTATCCGCGCGGGGACTTACCGCGAGTCGGTGGTCATCGATAGGCCGCTGACCCTGGAGGCCTACGGCGATGGCCCCGTGTGGCTGGACGGCAGCTGCAGCGCTCAGGCCATCGTCACCGTCCGCTCCTCCGATGTCACCTTGCGGGGCCTCGGCCTGAAGCGCTCGGCCGGCGCAGGTGTGTCCATCGAGAGCGGCGCGGCGCGGGTAACGGTGGAGAACTCCACCATCCAGGACTTCAACTGCGCCAACGCCCAGGAGGCCAACCGTGCCGGCATCGCCGCCTGGTACCCGGGACGCGGCATCCGCCTGGTGGGGAACACCATCCGCTACCGGGCGGAGCTTTCGGGCGGGCCACGGGGAGGAGGCAACGGCATCTGGTTCAAGAGCGACTCCAGCCGTCCCTCCGGCGGCGGCCACTACATCGCCCGCAACATGGTCATCGGCGGCTGGGACGGCCTGGGCGGAGAGCCCGAGGGAGACCCCAGGGGATCCTTCGACCGTGACACCGTCGTCGAGAACAACGTGGTGCGGGACTGCGGCGACGACGGCATCCAGGTGGAGGGAGGGGGCCAGAACGTGAAGGTGGTGGGCAACGACATCGCCGGCTGCGGCACCGGCATCGCCTTTGCCGCCCCCATGAGCGGCCCCCTGTACGTGGAGCGCAACTATATCCACGACCTGGTGGCTGGTCCCCAGGGCAACCTCTTCTGCTACAAGGTGGGCAACAGCACCAGCGCCACCGTCTACCTCACCGAGAACCGCTGCCTGGTGGGGCCGGGGGCCGATGGCCTCAAGCAGACCAACAGCGGCCTGGGGCCCATCGTCTCGCGGCGCAACGTCTTCCAGGTGGGGCGTTACGTGTTCGAGTTGGGCAACCGCCCGCCCGCCGGCTCCAGCTTCGACTACGACTGCCTCTACACCACCGACAGCAGCCGCTTCATCAAGTGGGGGGACACCCGCTACAGCGATCTGGCCTCTTTCCAGCGGGCGACGGGGCAGGAGCTGAACGGTCGTCAGACCCGCGACTGCTCCTGGCTGGGCGGAGGTGTGAGCGCGCCGGCAGCAGCGACGCCCGCTGCCCCCAGCATGGTCTCCCTCTGGGCATGCGGCCAGGATATGGCCTGCATCAGCTTCCAGGTGCCGGAGGGGGCGACCCACGTGCGTCTGGAGAGCGCCCTGGACCCTTCCATGGGCCTGGGCCGGAACGTGGTGGAGGTGCCCGTCTCCGACCTGTTGTTCGGCAACACCGTAGCCGTGGGGGTGCCGACAGGTGACCTGTTGACCTTCTACTACCGCCTCGCAGCCTGCAACGGCGACGATTGCTCGCCGTCGGTGTGGGCAGGGGCGCTGGCATCCCGCCGCTGGCCCCACGGCGACCGCGACCACTGGGCTTTTGTCGTGGGCGCCTATCGGGCCCTGGATAGCGTCCATGTCTGGGCGTTGAACCAGGTGGCCGTGCCGGGCAAGGCCAGCGACTTCATCTTCTATGACGGACTTCAGGGCTTCGGGGGCCAGCCTCGGGAAAGCTGTCCCCGGGTGCCGCCCGGGGTCGCCTGCGGCCGCTCCTGGGCGGGGGGCAGCTCGTACGTGAGCGCCTCCCAGGCCTTCCCTCCCTACGGCGAGGTCGGCGTGGGCCTGAGCCTGCGCTAGGTCGGGCGCCTCCGGGCGGGGGGCGGCGGACCGCCGCCCCCCGCCCCTCGTCCTTCACATCCTGCGGGCCACCCGTTACCATCGCCCCTGACGGGTGGTGATGGACGGCCGGCCTCAGTCACGGCCCTGGGCGGAGAGAAGGGCAGTCCCGGCCCTTCCCAGGGCCGCGCCTGACCTGGGCCCCGCCGCTTACTCTGTCGGGATAGCGGTGGCCCTGGCCACCGGAGCCGCCCTGCGACTGCAGCGTGTCCTCTCAGCCGACTTCCCTCTGCACGACGGCGGCCTCATCTACGCCATGGTCAGGGACCTGCAGGCCGGCTCTTTCCGCCCCCCGGCCCTCTCCTCCTACAATGGCGGCCAGGTGCCTTTCGCCTATCCGCCTCTGGGCCTCTACCTGGCAGCGGTCCTGGACCGAGCGACGCCGGCCAGCGCCCTGGACCTGCTGCGCTTCCTGCCTCTCTGCCTCAGCATCCTGTCGGTAGTGGCCTTCGCCCTGCTGGCCCGCTCGCTGCTGCCCGGTCGGGGCGCGGCCTTGGCAGCGACCCTGCTCTTCGCCGCCTACAGCGAGGGATTCGCCTGGTTCATTATGGGGGGCGGTCTGCCCCGTTCGCTGGGGCTGTCGTTCGCCTTGCTGGCCCTCCTCTTTCTGCATCGCCTGTGCCTGGAGAGGCGGCCGCTCTACGCCTGGGCCTCCGGCCTGGCCGCCGGGCTGGCCCTCCTCTCTCACCTGGAGATGGCCTGGTTCATGGGCCTGGGCGCAGTGGCGCTGTTCATCTTTCACGGCCTGCGCGATCCCTATCTGTGGCGCTGGACGGCGGTAGCCGCGGGGTGCGCCGTCGTCGTTTCGGCGCCGTGGTGGGCCGTCGTCCTGGCCCGATACGGCGCCGACACCCTGCTGGCGCCCGGCTCCAGCCGCGCCCTGTTCTCCATCGAGGAACTGTCCTGGGTGTTCACCTACCACCTCGGCCACTCGCCCGCTTTTTTGGTCGTCCTGGCGCTGGCGATGGTGGGGCTGGCCTCCACCCTCAGGGAAGGGCGTCCCATGCTCTTCCTGTGGCTGACGATGGGCACCTTCGCTGCGCCGTGGCTGTTTCCCCGCCTTACGGGCCTGCCCCTCCACCTCCTGGGGGGCCTGGGCTGGTGGCGGCTGCTACACCCCCTGGCGAGGGCCTCGCTGCCCGTGACCTGTGCCCTGGGGCTGGCCCTGGCCGCCCTGACGGCCACCGACCCCTTGCCCATCGATGAGCCTTTGAGCGCCGAAGCGCGGGAGGCCATGGCCTGGGCCGCCCACAACCTGCCCCCCGGCTCCAGCTTCGTGGTGGTAGAGAACCGCTCCTGGTGGGACGACGTGGCCGCCGAGTGGCTGCCGGCCCTCACTCCCCACCTGTCGGTGGTGACACCCCAGGGGCTGGAGTGGGTGCCGGGCGTCTTCGACGAGCGCGTCCGCGCCTACGAGTCCCTCCAGGCCTGCGCCGAAAAGGAGGCTGACTGCCTGACGGCCTGGGCGGCGGAGACGGGCCTGGACTATCAGTACGTATGGGTCAGCAAGCAGGCCCCCTACGACCTGCGCCGGCAGGGTAGCTATGATTGCTGCGGCCCCCTGCGCTTCTCCCTGTCGCAGTCTGCCGAGTTCGAGACGGTGTACGACGGCCCCGGGGCCACCATCTTTCGTCGCCTGGGGGCTCCGTAGAAGCGTCCCGGCAGCGACCCTATAATGGGGACGTCGGCGCGGGCTTTCGCCTGCCCTCCGCACAACGCGCCTGCAGGGACGGTGCACCATGGCGGTGAACAAAGTCGTCTCCAGCTTCGACGAGGCGGTGGCTGACATCTTCGACGGCGCTGTCCTCCTCATCGGCGGCTTCGGCGGCCCGGGCGAGTGCCCCAGCTACCTCATCGCCGCCGTGGCCCGCAAGGGCGTGCGCGACCTGACCATCGTCGGCAACTCGGGGGGCTGGGGTGCCAAGCGCATCCACGAGCTGCGGGAGCGCATGGCCAGCATCTTCCCCATCCCGCCCGACTGGTACGACCCTTCGCTCCTGGTGGAGAGGGGGCAGGTTCGCAGGGGCATCCTGGCCTTCCCCGCTGCCCCCGGCCACATGCTCACCCCCTTCGAGGAGGCCTATATGAGGGGGGAGGTAGAGCTGGAGCTGGTGCCCCAGGGGACTCTGGCCGAGCGCATCCGCGCGGCTCGGGCGGGCATCCCCGCCTTTTACACCCCCACCGGGGTCGGCACCTTCGTGGCCGAGGGAAAGGAGGTGCGGGAGTTCGACGGCCGCCTCTACCTGCTGGAGCGGGCGCTACGTGGGGACTTCTCCCTCATCCGCGCCCACAAGGCCGACCGCTACGGCAACCTGGTCTACCGTGGCTCCTCCCGCACCTTCAACGCCACCATGGCCGGGGCCTCCCGCGTCACCATCGCCGAGGTGGACGAGGTGGTGGAGGCCGGGGAGCTGGACCCCGAGTGCGTCGTGACGCCGGGCGTCTATGTGGACAGGGTGGTGGTGAGGCCCAGAGAGCCCAGGCCCTGGCACGAACCCATGTAGGGGGTGCAGAGATGGCTGGCGACCGTCTGGACGAGCAGGCCATGGCCCTGCGGGCCGTCAAGGAGTTCCGTGACGGCATGGTGGTGAACCTGGGGGTGGGCATTCCTACCCTCTGCAGCCTGTACGTGCCCCCGGACCTGGACGTCATATTCCACTCGGAGAACGGCATCATAGGCTTCGGGCCGGTGGTGACCGACCCGGCCGAGGCCGACGTGGACCTGGTCAACGCCAGCATCCAGCCCGTGAAGCCCCGGCCAGGGATGGCCATCGTCGACCACGCCGAGAGCTTCGCCATAATCCGCGGCGGGCGCATCGACATCACCGTCCTCGGGGCGATACAGGTGTCGGAGCGGGGAGACCTGGCCAACCATCAACTGCCCGGCAAGGCCGTGGGCAGCCTGGGCGGAGGCATGGACCTGGCCTTCAATGCCAAGAGGGTCATCGTCCTCATGACCCACACCACCAAGGACGGTCAGCCCAAGATCGTGCGGGAGCTGACCCAGCCTCTCACGGCCCCCCGCTGCGTCCAGCTCATCATCACCGACATCGCCGTCGTGGAGGTCACCCCCCGGGGGCTGTTGCTGCGGGAGCTGGTGCCCGGCTGGACCCCGGAGGAGGTGCAGGCCCTCACCGCGGCCCCCCTGCAGGTGCCCGAAGACCTGAAGGTGATGGAGCTGCTGTAGCAGGCCGCGCCCCCGACGCCGACTGGACACCCTGTCTATTCAGGTTATATGATGGGGGCCAGTCGGATTACGGGAGGCAGCAGCCATGCGTTTCGCCGATCAGGTATGCGTCGTGACGGGGGCTTCTCGCGGCATCGGCAAGGCCATCGCCCTGGCACTGGCCCGCGAGGGCGCCCACGTGGTGGTCACCGCTCGCACCACCGAGCAGTCCCCCTCCAAGTTGCCCGGCACCATCGACGAGACCGCGCGCCTCATCCAGCAGATGGGAAGGAGGGCGCTGGCCGTGTCCTGCAACGTGATGGACGAGGCGCAGGTAGAGGAGCTGGCCCGCCGCACCATGGAAGAGTTCGGACGGGTGGACATCCTCATCAACAACGCCGCCGTCAGCCCCATGGCCCCCTTTGTGGAGATGCCCCTGCGCCACTGGGACCTGACCATCAACGTCAACCTGCGAGGCACCGTCCTCTGCAGCAAGGCCTTCCTGCCCCACATGCTCCGCCAGGGCCACGGCAAGATCCTGAACGTCTCCTCCGGCGCGGTGGACCCCGAGCTGGCCATGGAGTTCAACCTCATCGCCTACTCGGTGTCCAAGGTGGCCATCGAGCAGTTCACCCGCTGCCTGGCCCTGGAGCTGGCACCCTCGGGCATAGCCGTCAACTGCCTGCGCATCGAGGAGAGGATCGCCACCGAGGGGTCCAAGTTTCTGGACCCGCACCTGGACCCCTCCTCCTGGGGCAAGCCAGAGACGGTGGCCGAGGTCAGCCTGTGGCTGCTGGCCCAGGAGCCGAGCTTCACCGGCCAGATCATGACCATCGGCGAAATCCAGCAGCGCATGAGCGGGGTGCGCTGAACTTTACGCCATCGCCGAAGCCCCCACTGGCGTAGCCGCAGGCCTTGGCCGGTCTTGGAGCGGCCAGGACCGCCCGAGGATCTCCTCCCGCAGCCGCTTCGCCTCTCCAGCCCCCGGCCGCAGACCGACACCTCTATTGACAAGCTCGTACGCAGTGACAGAATGATATGTAATTCACATACCTCTGGAGGGTCGAACCATGCGCTTCTCGGGCAAGACCGCAGTGGTGACGGGCGCAGGATCGGGCATAGGGCGCGCGACGGCTATCATGTTCGCCCAGGAGGGCGCTCAGGTGGTCTGTGCCGATATCAACGAGGCTGCCGTCAAGGCCACGGCCGAGCACATCTCCTCCCTGGGGGGGCGCGCCCTGCCCCTGACGGTGGACGTGCGACAGGAGGACCAGGTCAAGGCCCTGATGGAGAGGGCCCTGGAGCACTTCGGCTCCCTGGACGTGGTATACAACAACGCCGGCGTGGAGATCGGCGGCCCCGTCGCCAACACCACTGCCGAGGACTGGCGTCTGATGATAGACGTCAACGCCGGCGGGGTGTTCTTCGGCTGCAAGTGGGCCGCCCACTACATGGCCCAGCGGAACGGCGGCGCCATCGTCAACACCGCCTCGGTGGCCGGGCTCATCGGCCTCACCATGGAGGTCGCCTACTGCGCTACCAAGGGGGCTGTCGTCCTCATAACCAAGGCCATGGCCATGGAGTACGCGCCCTACGGCATCCGCGTCAACTGTGTCTGTCCCGGTGCCGTACGGACGCCCCTGGTGGAGAGGGCCGTGCAGCACCTGGCCGCCACCACGGGCGCGCCGCCGGAAGACTTCTGGCGACGGATGGACGCCATGCACCCCATAGGCCGCATCGCCGAGCCGGAGGACATAGCCAAGGCCGTCCTTTTCCTCGCCTCCGACGATGCGCGCATGATCACCGGCGTTGCCCTGCCCGTGGACGGCGGGTTCACCGCCGGCATGAAGGTCACCTGAGCCCGGCCGGAGTACCCCGAGGACGGACAGAAGCCCGAGGCTGACGAGGAGCGGGGCAGGCCCTCAGCCTGCCCCGCCGGCCTCCTCGAACTCGGTCAACTGGAGCCGACGCCTGAGAAACTTCCAGCCCTCGGCGGTGCGGACGAACTCGTCCTCGTACTCTCCGCCGCCCCGGAACCAGCGCCCGCCCACGAAGGCGCGGAGCTGGAGTCGACAGCCACCCCTGGCCCGGTCGCCCTCAACCTGGACCACCGGGTCGCGGATGAACGGGAAAAGGTCCTGTTCGGCGAAGGCCCGCCGGTAGACCTGCCGTATCTGCTCTCTGCCGGCCACGGCGCCACCCGTCCCCAGGTCGACAACGCCGTCCTCGGCGAAGAGCTCGGCGATGCCGTCGGCGTCCTTGTTCCAGACGCAGACGGCGTACTGGAACATCAGCCGCCAGATAGCCGTCAGGTCTCGGTCGTCCATGGCTGCCCGAGGGTCGCGCGCCGGGATCAGATGGCCTTCAGGTCGGCCATCAGGTGCTTCCCCACGATCTCGAACAGGCGCCGCTGTCGCTCCTGAAGGCGCTCGTAGGGCGGGCCGAAGACCATGTTGATGCTGGTGATGAGGCCGCCGTAGCGCTCCTTGATCAGCGACGGGATCTCGCTGAGGCTGCCCATGACGCTCATCTCCGACACGATCTCGTCGCTGATGAGGGCCGGCATGTCCCGCCAGCGCCCCTCTCGCGACAGCCGCACCAGCCGCTCGCCGATCTCTGCCCAGCCGTGCATCTCCAGCACCGGGAAGTAGGTCTTGGTAGCCCCGTAGAAGGAGATGTGGTGGCGAATGACCTCCCGCGCTTCCTCCATCTCCGCCTTGGTCTCGCCGGTGATGACGAAGATGTTGCCGACGATGTCTATCTCGGAGGGGTCGCGGCCGGCCCGTCTGGCACCCTCATGGACCGCCGGCACCACCACCTCGCGGATGTACCTGGGGGTCACGAAGGTGTGGATGCGCAGGCCATCGCACACCTCTCCCGCCAGCTGACAGTTGAGCCTGTTGAGGCCAGCGATGTAGATGGGCACCTTCGGGTTGCCGTTCCACGGCCCGGGATTGAAGAAGGGGTTGATGAGGGTAAACTGGTAATACTTGCCCGTGAACCACTGGGGCCGCTCCGGCTGGTGGAAGGTCTGGAAGATGGCCCGCATGCACAGTATGTATTCCCGCAGCCGGGCCACCGGCTTGCCCGTCCAGGGCGTGGAGTAGCGCCGCTCGTTGTGGGCGCGCACCTGCGTGCCCAGTCCCAGCTGGAAACGACCGCCCGAGAAGCGCTGAAGATCCCATGCTATCTGGGCTGTGACGAAGGGGCTGCGAGGAAAGGCCACCGCTACCCCTGTGCCCAGGGTCACGCGAGAGGTATGTTCCGCCAGAACCATGACGGGCAGGAAGGGGTCGTGGCCAGCCTCCGGCACCAGGATGGTATCGAACCCCAACTCCTCCAGGTGACGGGCATGGTTGACTATGTCGTCGATGCTGCTGGGGGCCGTTATGGTGGCCTCCACCTTCATGGCTTCTTACCTCCTGACAGGTATGCTGGGCCGTGCGGGCGACCGGCCGTCATCGGATACTCCGATTATATCCGACGGACGCGGTGTGTATACGACTCGTCTACTTTTTCCTCATGGGGAAGGCCTGTTACGGGGACGGGGCGCTCTTGACGGGGTCGGGCCGGAGCGTTTAGCATTTATGTCGGTCAGCGCGCGGCTGACCGCGATGCCCTTTGAAGGACACACCTCCAGATAACGGCCGGGCGACGGCACCCGTCCCCGAGGGTGCAGCGCTGGCATTCGTCCGTCGGTTCCCCTGAGGGAGTGGGCCGTGGCCCGCAGACCTTCCCCCCAATCTCTGTCCGGCCTCCAGCTGGAAGGGCACTGGCGCCGGGCGCTGGAAGACAGGCTCCGCCTCTGCACGGCCCTGGCCGAGGCGGGCGTAACTATAGAAGACCCCCTGACAACTTACATTGGGCCAGAGGTCCGCATCGGCCCCGGCACCGTCATCAGGCCCAACACCACCATCGGCGGGCGGACGGTCGTCGGCCGGGGCTGCGAGATAGGCCCCAACGCGGTGGTGACGGACTCGACCCTCGGCGACGGCTGCCGGGTCATCGCTTCGGTGGTGGAGGACTCAGTGCTGGAGGAGGATGTACAGGTGGGTCCTTTCGCCCACCTGCGCCAGGGCGCCCACCTGGGGCCGGGCGTCAGGGTGGGCAACTACGCCGAGGTGAAGGCGTCGCGGCTGGGACGCAACACCCAGGTCAACCATTTCTCCTACGTGGGCGATGCCGAAGTCGGAGCTGACGTGAACATCGGCGCCGGCACCGTCACCTGCAACTTCGATGGCAGGGACAAGCACCGCACGGTCATCGAGGACGGGGCCTTCATCGGTAGTGGCACGATGCTGGTAGCGCCCGTGCGTATCGGGAGGGGCGCCGCCACAGGGGCGGGGTCGGTGGTCACCAGAGACGTGCCTGCGGGTGCGGTGGTGGTGGGCGTGCCGGCCCGTCCCCTGGAGAAGGGCGGCGCCAGGGACGAGAGTGGACACCAGCAGTTGGGCTAGCCTCTGTCTCTTCCTCCTCACCATAGCTCTCCTGGCCCTGGTGGCCCTGGCCGATGCCGGCCTCCAGCTAGGACCCTGGGCCGCGACCGTCAGCGGGGGGAGAGAGCACAGGCGGCAGGACCCCTGGGCCTGGGAGGACGCGCGTCTGGGGGCTGCCTTGCTGGGCGGCGGCCTGCTGGTGCCCTCGGCCCTGGCCGCGGCCCGGTTGCTGGACGCAGCCACCGAGGAAGGACCCCTGGCCTGGACAGGCGGCGGCCTGCTGGCGGTGGCAGGTTGGCTTACAGCCCACGTGGGCGCTCGCCTGTCCATCCCTCGCCTGCCCCGCTCCCGCTGGCTGCCCCTGGCCCGCCTGGTCTGCCGCCTGGCCCGTCCCCTGGGACGGATGCTGGCCGCCCCCTTGCGGCGCGACGCCGCTAGCCGAGGCGAACAGGCAGCCCTGGAGGCGGTGGCGCGCCTGCTGGGCCATGAGCCTTCCCCGGCCCAGATGACCATGATGCGCTCGGTCCTGGAGCTGGGGGACACCACCGTGTGGGAGATCATGGTGCCCAGGGTGGACATAGTGGCAGTGGAGGCGGACGCCTCCTTCGAGGAGGTGGCCCGCACCATGGTCCAGAGAGGCTTCAGCCGTTTGCCCGTTTACGAGGACACCATCGACAACATCGTCGGCGTCGTTCACGCCCGCGACGTCCTGAGGGTGCTGGCCAACCACGTGCGCCCCCAGAACGTGCGGGAGCTGTTGAGGCCAGCCTACTTCGTGCCTGACACGAAGCCCGTTCACGACCTGCTGGCCGAAATGCAGCGCCAGCGCGTATCCATCGCCATCGTGGTGGACGAGTATGGCGGCACCGCCGGCCTGGTGACGGTGGAGGACATTGTCGAGGAGATCGTCGGCGAGCTGGCGGACGAGTTCGACTCCTTCGAGGAGCCGGTCCAGCGGCTGGCCAACGGCGAGGTGCTGCTGGACGCCCGCGTCACCGTGGACGCCCTGGAGGAGATGTTCGGCGTCCGACTGGAGAACGAGGACTACGACACCGTCGGAGGCTTCATCTACCACCACCTGGGGAAGGTGCCCAGCGTCGGCGACCAGATCGAGGTGGACGGCCTGGTGCTGCGGGTCGTCTCCATGCTGGGGCGCAAGATCAAGCGCGTCCACGTCTCCCGTCGTGCTCCGGCCGAGGGGCAGCCGGACTGACCGCTCCCCGTTCCCGCAGGGGCACCGTGCTAGAATGATTGCCAGCCATGCGGCCGGACCTGAAGTACTGGGTGGCCTTCGGCCGTATTCCGGGCGTGGGGCGGGCACGCCTCCAGTTGCTGGAGCGGCGCTTCGGCGATCTGGAGACCGCGTGGAGCGCCCCGGCCCCCGAGCTGCTGGCAGCCGGATTGGACCAGCGCACCGTCAGCTCCATAGTCCAGCGTCGGGGGCGCATATCTCCCGACCAGGAGATGGAGCGGCTGGAGCGTCTGGGAGTGCAGGCCTTCACCTGGCACGACCCTGGCTATCCCCCCTTGCTGAGGGAGATACATGACCTGCCGCCCGTCCTCTACGTCCGGGGCCAGCTGACGGAGGCTGACCAGACGGCCGTGGCAGTAGTGGGCACCCGCCGCCCCACCGCCTACGGACGGCAGGCGGCCGAGGAGCTGACCTGGGGCCTCGCCCGGGCGGGCATCACTATCGTCAGTGGACTGGCCCGCGGCATAGACGCCATCGCCCACCGGGCGGCGATAGAGGCGGGAGGCCGCACCATCGCTGTCATGGCCTGCGGCCTCGACCTGGTCTACCCTCCGGAGCACGCTCGCCTGGCGCGGGAGGTGATGGAGCACGGTGCCCTGGTGAGCGACTATCCCCTGGGCACCACCCCGCGGGCAGACTACTTTCCCCGCCGCAATCGCATCATGGCGGGCCTGGGGCTGGGGGTGCTGGTGGTGGAGGGGGACATGACCAGTGGCGCCCTCAATACCGCCCGCTGGGCAGTGGAGCAAGACCGGGAGGTCTTCGCCGTCCCCGGCAGCATCTTCTCGCCCCAGAGCCGCGGCCCCCACTGGCTTCTGCAGCAGGGGGCGAAGCTGGTGCAGACCGTGGAAGACGTGCTGGAGGAACTGAACCTCACGCTGGTGCCCCACCGACCGTCGCCGGCCGCCCCCACGGCCGACGGAGACACGGAAGCCGCAGTCCTGCGTCATATGGGTAGGGAGCCACGCCATGTGGACGAGGTCTGCCGTCTCAGCGGCCTGCCCATAGCGACAGTGAGCAGCGCGTTGGCTATGCTGGAGCTGAAGGGACTGGTGAAGCAGGTGGGCATCATGACCTACGTTCGCGCCCACTCCCTGAGCGGAGGCGGACGCTAGCCATGCCCGAGCGCAACGGCCACGACGTAGTGGTGGTGGAGTCGCCGGCCAAGGCCCGCACCATCGCCAACATCCTCGGCAAGCAGTACAAGGTGCTGGCCTCCCTGGGCCATGTGCGCGACCTGCCCAAGCGAGAGTTGGGGGTGGACATCGAGGCTGGCTTCCAGCCCCGCTACGTGATCATTCGCGACAAGGAGAAGGCCCTTCGCCAGATCCGCGAGGCAGCCCAGCAGGCCAGCACCGTTTACCTGGCTACCGACCCCGATCGCGAGGGGGAGGCCATCGCTTGGCACCTGTTGCATGCCGCCGGCCTCCTGGGGAGGCCCTATCGCCGCGTCGTGTTCCACGAAATAACCCCCCAGGCCGTGCGGGAGGCGTTCCGCAATCCCCGCGACATCGACATGCGGCTGGTAGAGGCCCAGCAGGCCCGCCGCATCCTGGACCGGCTGTTGGGCTACAAGCTCAGCCCCTTCCTCTGGCGCAAGGTAAAGCGAGGCCTCTCGGCCGGCCGGGTGCAGTCGGTGGCCCTGCGCCTGCTGGTGGAGCGAGAGCGGGAGATCGAGGCCTTCGTTCCCCGCGAGTACTGGACCATCGACGCCCTCCTGGCCAAGGGCGACGCCTCCTTCGCCGCCCGCCTGGTAGGCTACCTCGGCCGCCGCCAGAAGCTGGAGATACCAGACGAGGCCGAGGCCCAACGGCTGGTGGCCATCCTGCGCTCCTCCCTCTACCGGGTGGAGTCGGTGGACAGGCGGGAGCAGGCCCGTCGCCCGCCACCGCCGTTCATCACCAGCACCCTTCAGCAGGAGGCAGCGCGGCGTCTGGGCTTTTCAGCCCAGAAGACGATGGTCATAGCCCAGCAGCTCTACGAGGGAGTCCGCCTGGGCGCCCAGGGCGAGGTGGGCCTCATCACCTACATGCGCACCGACTCGACCCACCTGGCCGAGTCGGCCCGCGAGGAGGTGCGAGACTACATCCGCCAGCACTACGGCCCCGACTACCTGCCCCGCACCCCCCGCCAGTACAAGACCAAAGTGAAGAACGCGCAGGAGGCCCATGAGGCCATCCGCCCCACCTCGGTGCACCGCGACCCCGAGTCCCTGCGCCCGTACCTGAGCGACGACCAGCTGAAGCTCTACACCCTCATTTGGCAGAGGACGCTCGCTTGCCAGATGGCCGACGCCCGCTACGAGGTGCGGTCGGTGGACATCTCCGCCCATCCCCCCTCCGGGGAGCCTTTCCTGCTGAGGGCCAGCAGCTCCGTCCTCCTCTTCCCCGGATACCATCAGCTCTATATCGAGGGGAGCGACGAGGAAGAGGAGCAGGACGGCACAGGGGCCATCCCCGAGCTAGCGCCAGGGGACGTGCTGTCCCTGCTGGAGCTGATGCCGAGGCAGCACTTCACCGAGCCGCCGCGTCGTTACTCCGAGGCTTCCCTCATCAAGGCCCTGGAAGAGAGGGGTATCGGCCGGCCCAGCACCTACGCCGTCATCATCGCCACCCTCCTCGAGCGGGGCTACGTGGAGAGGGAGGGGCGCCAGCTCCGCCCCACCGACCTGGGGAGACTGGTGAACGACCTGCTAGTCCAGCACTTCCCCGAGTTCGTGGACGTGGACTTCACCGCCGAGATGGAGGACAGGCTGGACGAGATAGCTCGTGGCGAGCGGGCCTGGCAACCAGTGGTGCGAGAGTTCTACGGCCCCCTGGAGCAGGCGCTGGCCCGGGCCGACAAGGCCCCCAAGGCCACCGAGGCCACCGACCAGACCTGCGAACTGTGCGGACGGCCCATGGTCATCCGCTGGGGCAGGCGGGGACGCTTCCTCTCCTGCTCCGGCTTCCCGGAGTGCCGGAACGCCCGTCCGCTAGAGGGGGAGGAGCCACCAGCGCCCGCCGAGGAGGCCTGCCCCGATTGCGGCGCCCCCATGGTGGTGAAGCACAGCCGCTACGGCCCCTTCCTGGCCTGCTCTCGCTACCCCGAATGCCGCGGCAGGCGCCCTTACCTGGTAAGCACCGGCGCCGCCTGCCCCAAGTGCGGAGGCGACCTGGTGGAGCGCCGCAGCCGGCGCGGCCGCCCCTTCTACGGCTGCTCCCGCTACCCCCAGTGCGACTTCGTGGTCTGGCGGCGGCCCCTCGCCTCACCCTGCCCCCAGTGCGCCGGCCTCCTGGTGGCCGATGGCCGCGACGGCGCCCGCTGCACCGCCTGTAGCTGGCGCGGCGCCGCCTCCGTGGCATCCTGAGGGGGACGGCGCCATGACCGACTGGCAATGGGCCGAGGCCTATCTGCGCCATCTGGCGGCGGAGCGCAACCTCTCGCCGTACACCGTCCGCAATTACCGCAACGACCTGCGCCAGTTCTTCGAGTTTCTGGCCAGGGAAGAACTGCAGGTCGCTTCCCTGACCCGCCAGGACTTCCGCGCATACCTGTCGCTTCTCCACCAGAAGGGGACAGCGCCGGCCAGCGTTGCCCGAAAGGTGAGCACCGTCCGCTCCTTCTATCGCTTCCTCGTGCGGGAGGGGGCCATCCCCTCCAACCCCCTGGAGCAGGTGCGTGGTCCCAAACGGCCTCGCCGCCTGCCCAGCTATCTGACCTATCAGCACGTGGCCGCCCTCATCGAGGCCGCCGACGATGAGTCGCCTCAGGGGATTCGTGACCGCGCCCTGCTGGAGCTGGTCTACGCTGCCGGCGTGCGCCTGAGCGAGGTGGTGGGGCTAGACGTGGACGACGTGGACCTGGAGGAGGCCACCGCGCGGGTGATGGGCAAGGGCGGCAAAGAGCGCATCGTCCTGCTGGGCACACCGGCAGTGGAGGCACTGCGTCGCTATCTGGTCGAGGCGCGTCCGCTGCTGGCACGGGACGCCCACGAGCGGGCCCTTTTCCTCAACCGCGACGGCCAGCGCCTCTCGGGACGATGGGTGCAGGAACTGGTCAAGAAATATGCCCAGCGGGCCGGCATCGACAAGCGGGTGTGGCCTCACCTGCTGCGCCACAGCTTCGCCACTCACCTGCTGGACGGGGGCGCCGACCTGAGGGTCGTCCAAGAGCTGTTGGGCCATGCCACCCCCACCAGCACCCAGGTGTACCTGCACGTGACCCAGGAGCGGCAGCGACAGCGCTACCTAGAGGCCTTCCGGCACCGTCGGGGACGACGGCCGCCGGCCCAGGACTGACGACACCCGCGCCTCCCTTCGCCTTCTCGCCACCCTCCCGAAGAAGCGGAGCAAAGGCCCCATCGGCCCCAGCATGCGCACCAACCCTCGATAGGTCACCTCGCCCCGGATGAGGCGGCAGAACAGGCGCCAGAAGTGCTCGCTGCGGGACAGAAGGGCCACATAGGGAGGGGGAGCGAAGTGAAAGGCCTCGTGCAGGTGCCGCGACAGCTCCAGCTCCGGCGCGATGAGCCGCTCGACGGCTTCGACATAGGGACGCAGGTTCGGCGAGCGGCCATCGAGATAGGGGACGATGGCCTCGGCGGCCAGACGACCGCTCAGGAAGGCCATGTGGATGCCCTCGCCCGACAGGGGGTCCACCAGCCCCGCCGCATCCCCCACCAGCAGGACCGGCCCGCGCGCCAGGGGCGAGTCGGGGCGGCGCAGCGGCAGGTGATGGCCCCTCAATCCCCACAGGGACGCGGGCGATAGCCCGTAGCGGCGGCACAGCGCCTCCAGCTTGGGCCGCAGGGTGGAGGCGGCATACTTCCAGGCGCCCACTCCCACGTTCAGATGGTCGCCCTTGGGGAAGACCCAGCCATAGCCTCCAGCCAGTCCCCCCAGGTCCAGGGCCACCAGCTCTCGCCACTCCTCCAGCACGGCATCGGGCACGGAGGCGTTGCCTTCGAGAGCCACTGCCTCTTCATAGGTCTCGCGGGCGCCCAGCGATCGCGATGCCAGGCCGTTGGCCCCGTCGGCCCCCACCACGACGCCGGCCCGGTAGGCGTCGAGGGCGCTGCGCACCGTCATGCCGGCGCCGTCCGCCTCCAGCGCCTGGGCGGCCTCGCCGTCGTGCAGGTCGGCGCCGGCCTCCGCCGCCGCGCTGGCCAGGAAGAAGTCCAGTCGAGAGCGCCGTGTCATGTAGGTCAGAGGCAAGGGGTGCCAGCGGTCGAAGTGAGGCCCCAGCGCCAGGGAGAAGCGCGCCCCGTAGACGGTCCGCTCCACCACTGACGACACGTCCAGCGGCGCCCAGGCACTGGCCCTCAGGGTCACGCCGCCGCCGCAGGGCTTGTCCCTGGGAAGCCTGGACCGCTCCAGCACGAGCACCCTCGCCCCGGCCCTGGCCAGCAGAAGGGCACAGGTCGAGCCGGCAGGCCCCGCCCCCAGGACGATGACGTCGTATTTCCTCACTCTCCACCCCGCCGGACCGCCGAGGTAAGGACGGCCAGGGCCACGTCCGCCATCACCTGGTATCCACGGTCATTGGGGTGAATGCCATCGGTCGAGACCAGCTCGCCGCCACGGCCTTCGAACGGCCGGAAGACGTCGGCCACCAGGACACCGTGACGCTGGGCTGCCGTCCTGAGCACATAGTTCACGCCTCGGGGCACCGCCGTCCCGGCCTCCCCCTCCAGGGCCAGGTCGCCCAGAGGGCCGACGGTGGGGTCGCGGCCCGAGAAGGGGTTGTATAGGGTGAAAAGAACGATGGCCCCCTGAGGCAGCTCCTGCCGCAGCCGCGCGAGTATGGTGTCCAGGTTACGCTCCAGGGAAGCCAGGGTGGTGCGGAACAAGTCCAGGCATTCCTGGGACGAGAGGAAGGCGTTGCGGTCGGCGCAACGGCCGCGGGCCACATAGTTGAAGAACAGGTCGAGCATATCGTTGCCGCCGATGGTCAGGGTCACCAGGCGAACATCGTTGTCGAGGCGGTCATCGGAGTTGCGTGCGCGGATCTCGGCGATGGCCCGATCCAGGTGCCCGTGCTCCATCAGCTCGCTGCTGGTATCGCCGCCGTGGCCCAGGTTGAGGACCTGGATACCCTCCCCCAGCGCCTGTGCCAGCAGCGCCACGAAGCTGTGTCCCGGTGTGGAGCCGGTGCCCACTGTGAGGGAGTCGCCCAGGGCTATATACGAGCCGCCGCGAGGCACCGGCGTGGGAGTAGGGACGGCGGTCGAGGACTCCGCAGGCCCGGCGGCAGGCGCCTGAGCGACGGCGGCGCGCCTGGGCGTGGGCGTTGGCGAGGGGACAGGCGTCGGTGAGGGCGCCCCGGTGGGCGATGGAGTGGGGGCGGGTGCCGGCGACAGCTCCTCCTGCAGGAGCTGCGGGGCGGCCACGGGCAGGGAGCCGCTGCCGGAGCTGCAGGCGGCCAGCAGCCAGAAGAGAAGAAGAAGAGGGCAGAGCCAGCGCCCGCTGATGCTGTCCCCCTAGAGGCGCGAGACCACGGCCAGGGTCGCCGCCCAGAACAGGACCTGCATCAGGACCCCTCCGCTCAGCAGCAGGTGGGCAGCGGCCCGCTCTCGCAGGTGGAGGACCAGGCCGGCCCCCACGTTCACCCCCAGCAGGGCCAGGGCGGTGGCCGGCAGCTTGAACAGCTCCTTCTTGGACACCAGGTCTTGGTCCGACCCGAGCGGCGGCAGGACGTAGTTCACCTGCTCCGACAGCCCGGGATAGATAGCACACAAATAGGCCAGCAGCCCCAGCCCCAGGGCCAGTCCCAGGGCCACCAGCAACGCCACCGCCCGGTCGCCCCACAGGGGGAGGGCGGCAGGCCCCAGCCGCTCGGAGCGCACAGCTCCCGCAGGGTAGCCGCGCCTGCTGTTGGCCAGGCGTCGGGCCTGGGCCACGAAGCGCACCGGGTCGTCAGGGGAGAGGATGTAGGCGGCGTCGTCGGTCCGCACGCGCACCAGCGCGCCCTTTCGCCAGCGGGTGGCGAAGGCCAGCACCTGGCCATCCTCGACGGAACTGCTGCGGCCGGCCCGCAGCCCCCACCAGGCCAGGCCCGAGACCTGCGGCCTGTCCTCCAGGGTGGACACCTCCTTCACCGCCGACCACGGCACCAGGTGCCAGACCAGGCCGAAGCGGATGCCCAGGTGCTCGCTGGTGAGGGCGTAGCGAAGGGTGCGGCAGGCGTAGGCCCAGTAGGCGAAGGCCAGGCCCGCCGCGCCCAGCAGGCCAGCGCCGAGGTAGCCCAGGAAGCGCGACCACGAGATGGGCCAGTCGGCCACTCGGTATGCCAGCAGGCCAGCCAGGGCGAAACAGCCCAGAGAAACGGCGGCAGCGAACAGGGCCCCTCGCCAGGTGCCCGGCCGCTCGGAAGCTATGTCCTGACCTTCGAGTAGCACGGCGTGCACCAGTGCCGGTACTTGGGGTGCCGGCCGCGGATGACCTGGAAGTACAGCTCCTGCAGCTTGGCAGTCAGAGGGCCGCGGCGGCCGTCGCCCACGGGACGGTGGTCTATCTCTACCACGGGGGTGATGTGGGCAGCGGTGCCGGTCATGAACACCTCGTCGGCCACGTAAAGCTCGCTGCGGTCGATGGGCCGCTCCACTGTCTCCACTCCCAGCTCCTCGCGGGCCAGGGTGATGACGGTGTCGCGGGTGATGCCTACCAGAATGTTGTCGGACGGTGGCGGGGTCACCAGCTTCCCGTCCTGCACGATGAATATGTTCTCGCCGCTGCCCTCGGAAACGTGCCCCCGCTCGTCCAGCATGATGGCCTCGTCGAACCCGTTGAGGTTCGCCTCCGTCTTGGCCAGGGCCGAGTTGGCGTAAATGCCCGTTATCTTGGCCCGGGCAGGGATGCCCGTGTCCTCCACCCGTCGCCAGGAGGAGGTGCAGCAGCGGGCGCCCTTCTCCACGTCCAGATAAGGGCCGAAGGGGGCCACGAAGATGAGGAAGTCGTCCTCCAGGTTGTGCAGCCTCACCCCCAGCACCTCGGAGCTCTTGTATGCCAGGGGCCGCACGTAGACGTCCTCCTGAAAGCCCGAAAGCTCCACCAGCCGGGTGGTGATGGCCGCCAGCTCCTCGTCATCGTAGGGCAGGTCGATGAGCATTATGCGGCAGCTACGGCGCAGGCGCTGGTAGTGCTCCTTCATGCGGAAGAGATAGACCTGCCCCTCCTCCTCGTTCCAGTTGCCGCGGATGCCCTCGAAGACAGCCGTGCCGTAGTTGAAGGCATGGGTCATGACGCCGATCTTGGCCTCGGACAGGGGCATGAACTGACGGCGGAAGTAAGCGTAGGGCGTTCCCATGCCTCCCTCTCCTGTCAGACGATGGCCGGCTGCCCCAATTATACGGGGCCGAACCTCGCGGGGGCAAACCCGTTGACCCGTCCGGGGCGGACAGGTATTTTGGCCTTGCCCCATGAGCGCCCGCCTCAGGCTCGGCCAGCTAGAGCTGCTGGTGGTCAGCGACGGCCCCATTCGTTTCGATGCCGGGGCCACGTTCGGGGTCACCCCCCGCGTCCTGTGGGAGCCGCTGGTGGGCCCCCTGGACGAACAGCACCGCTTGCCCCTGGGCCTCAACTGCCTGGTGGTCCGTTCCGGAGGCAGAACGGTGCTCATCGAGACCGGCGTAGGCAGCAAGCGCGGGTCACGCAGCCCCGCCGGCGCCGGCCTGGAGGAGACGGGGCAGCTGCTGGAGGCGCTGGCCCGCGAGGGCATCGGCCCCCGGGATGTGGACGCGGTCATCAACACCCATCTCCACTTCGACCACGCCGGCGGCAACACCAGGCTGGAGGACGGACGGCCGGTGCCCACCTTCCCTCGCGCCCGCTACTTCGTCCCCAAGGGAGAGTGGGAGGAAGCCCAGCGCCCCAACGAGCGCACCCGTGCCACCTACCTGCCCGAGAACTTCGAGCCGCTGGACGATGCCGGCCAGGTGGAGCTGGTGGAGGGGACGGCCGAGGTGTTGCCGGGGGTGCGCATGGTGCCCGCACCCGGCCACACGGCCCACCATTACCTGGTGGAGCTGGAGTCGGGCGGAGAGCTGGCCATCTACCTCGGAGAGGTGGCCCAGCACCCCCTCATGCTGGAACGGGTGGCCTGGCTCTCGGCCTTCGACGTCCTGCCCCTGGTGAACCTGGAGACCAAGAAGAAGGTCATCGAGAAGGCCCTGGAGCGCCGCGCCCTCCTCATCGCCGTCCACGCCCCGTACCCCGGTCTGGGTCGATTGGTGCTGGAGGGCGACCGTCGCCGCTGGCTACCCCTCTCGTCTCAAGGCCATGAGTGACCCCACCCTTCTGCGCACACCCCTCTACGACGAACATCTGCGGTTGGGAGCGCGCATGGTGCCCTTTGCTGGCTGGGAGATGCCCCTCCAGTACAGCGGCATCATCGAGGAGCACCGCGCTGTGCGTCAGTCGGTGGGGATGTTCGACGTCTCCCATATGGGCCGCATAGAGGTGCTGGGGAGGGAGGCCGCCAGCGGCCTGCGCCGCCTCTGCACCTACGCCGTCGACCGCCTCGCTCCGGGCCAGGGGCACTACTCCTTCCTCTGCAACGAGGCGGGCGGCATCCTGGACGACATCTACGTCTTCCGTTTGGCCTCCGAGAGGTTCCTGCTGGTGGTCAATGCCGCCAACGCTGACAAGGTGCGGGCTTGGCTGGAAGCCCACCTGCCCGCCGGGGCGCAGCTGGCGGACAGACACCGCAGCACGGCCATGGTCGCGGTGCAGGGGCCGCGGGCGGTGTCGACCTGCGCCGCCGTCCTGAGTGCGGAGCTGGCCAGATTGCCCAGGAGGGGCTGCGCCGAGCTGCCCTGGGGCGAAGGAGTCCTCTTCGCGTCTCGCACCGGCTACACGGGCGAAGACGGGCTGGAGCTGGTGGTCGAAGCAGGGACGGGGACGGCCCTCTGGCGCCGGCTGCTGGATGCCGGCGCCGCCCCCTGCGGGCTGGGCGCCCGCGACACGCTGCGGCTGGAGGCAGCCCTGCCCCTTTACGGCCAGGACATAGACGAGGGCGTGAACCCCTTCGAGCTGGGCCTGGCCTTTGCCGTGAGCCTGGACGACGGTGCCGACTTCGTCGGGCGTCGAGCGCTGCTGCAGGTGCGGCAGGAGGGCCCGCGGCGCCTTCTGGCCTGCCTGCGGGCGAGGGAGCGGGGCATCATGCGGGCGGGCTACCCCATCTATCACGACGGGGAGGAGGTAGGCCACGTCACCAGCGGGGGCTACTCCCCCACCCTGGGCGTGAGCATCGGCCTGGGCTTCCTGCCGCCCCCCTTGGCGAAAGTGGGTACAGCTCTTACAGTGGGCGTGAGGGGACGCCCCCTGCCGGTAGAGGTGGTGCCGCGGCCTTTCTACCGGCCACCACGGCCATGAACGCGACAGGAGGCGACGAGTGCCCAGCCCCAAGGACCGACGCTACACCAGGGAACACGAGTGGGTGCTGGTGGAGGACGATGTGGGTACCGTGGGCATCACCGACTACGCCCAGGACCAGCTGGGCGATATCGTTTATGTCAAGCTGCCCTCGGTGGGGACGCCCGTCCGCCAGATGGAGCCTTTTGGCGAGATCGAGTCGGTCAAGGCCGTCTCCGACCTCTTCGCTCCCGTCTCGGGCGAGGTGCTGGAGGTGAACGCCGAGCTGGAGGAAAGGCCGGAGCTGGTGAACCTCGACCCTTACGGCCGCGGCTGGATGATCCGCGTGCGTCTTTCGGACCCGTCGGAGGTCGAACGTCTCATGACCGCCGAAGAATACGACGCCTATGTGGCCCAGGAGGCCCAGGCCTAGGCCCATGAACGCCGGTTCGCCCCACCCCTACATCCCCAACACCGACGAGGACCGCCGGCACATGCTCTCGGCTATCGGGGTCGAGAGCGTCGAGGACCTCTTCGCCGATATTCCCGTCAGCCTGCGCATCGACGGGCTGCGGCTGCCAGCAGGCCTCTCGGAAGCCGAGCTCTCGAGAGAGATGGCCGAGATGGCCGGGCGCAACCATTACCCAGGACAGGACGGGATGGCCTGCTTTCTGGGCGCGGGCGCCTACCGTCACTTCGTGCCCAGCGCCGTCCTGCAGGTGATATCCCGCTCCGAGTTCTACACGGCGTATACCCCTTACCAGCCGGAGATCTCGCAGGGCACGCTCCAGACCATGTTCGAGTTCCAGAGCATGGTCTGCGAGCTGCTGGCGATGGACGTGGCCAACGCCGGCATGTACGACGGCGCCAGCGCCCTGGCAGAGGCCTGCCTCATGGCGGCAGCCGTGACCGGGCGACGCCGCATCGCCATCCTCGCCACCGTGCACCCCGCCTACCAGGCAGTGGTCCGCACCTACGCCTTCGGCCGCGACCTGGAGGTGGACCTGGTCAGCCCCGAGAGCCAAGAGTTGGGGCAGGACCATGCCTGCTTGGCCGTGCAGTCGCCCAACTTCTTCGGCTACCTGGAAGACATGGGCGCCCTGGCCGAGGCCGCCCACCGTGTCGGCGCCCTGCTGGTGACCAGCACCGACCCCATCTCCCTGGGCCTCTTCCGCCCCCCCGGCAGCTATGGCGCCGACATCGCCACCGCCGAGGGCCAGCCCCTGGGCTGGCCCCTCTCCTTCGGCGGCCCCTATCTGGGCCTGCTGGCCAGCCGAAAGGAGTTCCTGCGTTATCTGCCAGGGCGCATCGTGGGGCGGACCACCGACCGCAACGGCCGCACCGGTTACGTGCTGACCCTGCAGGCGCGGGAGCAACACATCCGTCGCGAGCGGGCCACGTCCAACATCTGCACCAGCCAGCAACTGGTAGCCCTGGCCGCCACCGTTTACCTGACCCTGCTGGGGCGCAGCGGGCTGCGGCGGGTGGCCGAGCTGTGCTACCATAAGGCCCACTACCTGGCAGAGCGCATCGCCTCCCTGCCCGGCTACTCCCTTCCCCTCTCGGGGGTGTTCTTCAAGGAGTTCGTGGTGCGCTGTCCGCGTCCTCCCTCGCAGGTCAACGAGGCCCTTCTGGAGAGGGGCATCATCGGCGGGCTGGACGTGTCCGACCGCATCGAAAACGGCATGCTGCTCTGTGTGACCGAGATGAACACGCGCGAGGAGATGGAGCGGCTGGTGGAGGCCCTGGCCGCCCTCTCGCCGAGGTGAGGCCATGTCCTACCGTGTGGGCGAACCCGACCCCAGGCGGGACGACGTGGGCTCCCGCCTCACCTTCGACCTTTCGCGGCCGGGACGCAGGGGAGTCGACCTGCCACCCCTGGACGTGCCCGAGTCCGAGCTGCCGCCCGAGGACCTGCTGCGGGCCGACCTTCGCCTGCCCGAGATGGCCCAGAACGAGGCGGTGCGCTATTTTCTGGCCCTTTCGCGCCTGAACTACTCGGTAGACACGGGCTTCTATCCCCTCGGCTCCTGCACCATGAAATACAACCCCAAGGTGAACGAGGAAGTCGCCCGCCTTCCCGGTTTCCTGCACCCGCACCCGCTCCAGGGGCAGGGCACGGTGCAGGGTGCCCTGGCGCTGCTCTACCGTCTCCAGTCCTATCTGTGCGAGGTGACGGGCATGGACGCCTGCAGCCTCGCCCCCGCTGCCGGTGCCCAGGGGGAGCTGGCGGGCATGCTCATGGTGAAGGCCTATCTGCGCGACCACGGCCAGGAGCACAGGCGAAAGGTGCTGGTGCCCGACTCGGCCCACGGCACCAATCCCGCCTCGGCGGCCATGTGCGGCTTTCAGGTGGTGACGGTGCCCTCGGACCGTGAAGGAAACGTCGACCTGGCCTTCCTGGAGCAGGAGCTGGACGGCTCGGTGGCGGCCATGATGCTCACCATCCCCTCCACGCTGGGGCTGTTCGAGCCCAACATCGTGCGCATCGCCGAGCTTCTGCACCGACACGGGGCCCTCCTCTATGGCGATGGCGCCAACCAGAACGCCTTCCTGGGGCGTGCGCGCTTCGGCGACATGGGCTTCGACGTGGTCCATCTGAACCTGCACAAGACCTTCTCCACGCCTCACGGCGGCGGCGGCCCCGGCGCGGGGCCTGTCTGTTGCAAGTCGTTCCTGGCCCCCTACCTGCCCGCGCCGGTTATCGAGGAGTCCAACGGCTCCTATCTCCTCTCGCAGCCCGAGCGCAGCATCGGCAAGCTGACGGCCTTCTGGGGCAACTTCGGCGTGCTGGTGCGGGCCTACGCCTACATCCGTGCCCTGGGGGCCGAGGGGCTACGGGCTGTGTCCGAGAACGCCGTCATCAACGCCAACTACGTGCGGGCGCGGCTGAGGGGGGCCTATCATCTGCCTTACGACCGCACCTGCCTGCACGAGGTGGTCTTCTCGGCCCTGAAGCAGCGGGCCAAAGGGGTGAAGGCGCTGGACATCGCCAAGCGCCTCATCGACTACGGCTTCCACCCTCCCACCATTTACTTTCCCCTCATCGTGCCCGAGGCCCTCATGATCGAGCCTACCGAGACCGAGTCGCGCGAGAACCTGGACGCCTTCTGCGAGGCGATGCTGGCCATCGCCCGCGAGGCCGAGGAGCAGCCCGAACTGGTGCGCGAGGCCCCCCACACGACTCCCCTGCGGAGGCTGGACGAGGCTACCGCCGCCCGTCGGCCGGTGTTGCGGTGGCAGCCGCCCGAGGAGGAGTGATGCAGCTTCCCGAGCTGAACCCGCCTCCACGCCTGCTGCTGGGGCCTGGCCCGTCCAACGTCCACCCCCGCATATACCGGGCCATGATGGCCCCGGTCATCGGCTACCTGGACCCCGACTTCCTTCAGCTCCTGAGCGATACCCAGGTGCCGCTGAGGGTCGTCTTCCGCACCGGCAACGAGCTGACGCTGCCCATCTCCGGCACGGGCAGCCTGGGCATGGAGGCGGCCATCTACAACGTGGTGGAGGAGGGGGACACGGTCATCGTCTGCATCAACGGCTTCTTCGGCACCCGCATGGCCGACATGGCCCGTCGCTGCGGCGCCCTGGTGGTCACGGTGGAGGTGGAATGGGGCGAGGCCATCGCCCCCGAGCAGGTCGAGGAGGCGCTGCGCCAGCACCCGGGGGCCAAGGCGGTATGCATCGTCCATGCCGAGACCTCCACGGGCGTCCTGCAGCCGCTGGAGGAGATCGCCCGCCTTTGCCGCGAGCGAGGCGCCCTCATCGTCGTCGATGCCGTCACGTCTCTCTCGGGGGCGCCCCTGGAGGTGGACGCCTGGGGCCTGGACGTGGTCTACAGCGCCACCCAGAAGTGCCTGTCGGCGCCGCCGGGGATGGCGCCCATCACCTTCGGCCCCCGGGCGGTGGAGGCCATACAGCGTCGCAGGGAGCCGTGCCGTAGCTGGTATGTGGACGTGTCCATGCTGCGGGACTACTACGGCGGCCCCCGCCGCTACCACCACACACCGCCCATGACCATGCTCTACGCCTTGCGGGAGGCCCTCCGCCTGGTGCTGGAGGAGGGGCTGGAGGAGCGCATAGCCCGTCACCGTCGCCATGCCCGCGCCCTGTGGGCCGGCCTGGAGGCCATGGGCCTGCGCCTGCACGTGGCCGACGAATCGCTGCGGGCGCCGCCCCTGACCACCGTCCGCGTCCCGGAGGGGGTGGACGAGGCCGCCCTGCGCCAGGGACTTCTGGAACGGCACAACATCGAGATCGGCGCCGGCTTCGGCCCCCTGGCAGGAAAGGTGTGGCGCATCGGCCTGATGGGCTACTCGTCCCAGCCTCAGAACGTGCTGGCCCTCCTCCAAGCCCTGGAGGTCGAGCTGCGACGCCTGGGCCACGAGGTCCCCAGGGGGGCAGGCGTGGAGGCTGCCGCCCGTGCCCTGGCCACCGATGCCCCCTAGGGGGCGGTGACGGCCTGTGGGTTGGGAGGGCAGACGGGTCGTCGTCCTGGGCGCCGAAACGGCAGTGGGCCGCGCCCTGGCCCAGGCCCTTGCCGAGGCCGGCGCTCGCCTGGCCCTGGTGGCTGCCAGGCCGGACGCCGAGACCGCTTTCGCCGTCCAGCGCCTGGCCCGTCGCCTCAGCCGGCCCGGACAGGACCCCATCCTGTCCCAGGCGATAGACGGCAGCAACGAAATGGCCCTGCGGGTCACCGCCCGCCAGATGGCCAAGGCCCTTGGGGGACTCGACGCCCTCTTCTTCTGCGCCGACCTGGGCCCTGCCACAGCATCTGCCCTGGAGCTGGCCTGCCGCTATTACTGCCGCGAGATGGGGCGCGCCGGCGGAGGCGTCATCGTCTGTGCGGGCCTCGACCTGGACCTGGAGCCGCTGGCGGAGGCCTGCCGTGCTAACAACGTCCGCGTGGTGGGAGTAACGGGGCAGGCCGATGCCCAGGCGCTGGCGCAGGAGGCGCTGCGCCTGGCCCTGGAGCGATAGGCAGTGTAGGCGGCGCGACAGGAAGAGGATTGAAGATCCCTTACGCCCGCGTTAAGCTGGCCCCGTAAGGAGGGCAGCATGGCCTACGAGACCATCATCTACGAGCGAGAGGGGCGGAAGGCGCGCATAATCCTGAACCGCCCCGAAAAGCTCAACGCCATCTCCTGGCAGATGATGCAGGAGCTGTCGCAGGCCCTGTGGGAGGCCGACCGCGACCCGGAGGTGCACGTGGTGGTGCTAAAGGGGGCCGGCCGGGCCTTCTCCTCGGGCTACGACATCACGCCGCCGCCCGGCGACCGCACCCACGCCCCTACCGGCATCACCATGGAGCGCGACATCTGGTTCCTGGAGCGGGGGCTGGACCTGCGCATGGCCATCTGGGACATGCACAAGCCGGTCATCGGGCAGGTGCACGGATACTGCCTGGCCGGCGGCACCGACCTGGTGCTCCTCTGTGACATCGTCATCTGCGCGGAGGACGCCATCTTCGGCTTTCCGCCGGTGCGGGCCATGGGCTCGCCCGTGAACCACATGTGGACTTATCTGGTGGGCCCCCAGTGGGCCAAGCGGCTGTTGCTGACGGGCGACACCATCGATGGCCGCGAGGCGGAGCGCATCGGGCTGGTGCTGAAGGCGGTGCCCGCCGACCGACTGGAGGCGGAGGTAGAGACCCTGGCCGACCGCATGAGCCAGATAGACGTGGACCTGCTGGCGGCCAATAAGCGCATCGTCAACCTGGCCATGGAGCTGATGGGCGCCCGCACCATGCAACGGCTGGCGGCGGAGCGGGACGCCATAGCCCGCCAGGCGCCGGTGGTGCGGGAGTTCTACCGCATCGCCAAGGAGCAAGGGCTGCGGGCGGCCCTGGAGTGGCGGGACGCCAGGTTCGGCGACCGCCCGCGTCGCGAAGACTCATAGAAGGGAGGCAGATGTGGGCGTCCTGGACAAGCTGAGGCTCGATGGAAAGGTGGCCGTGGTCACCGGCGCCGGTCGCGGCCTGGGCCGCGCTATGGCCCTGGCCCTCGCCGATGCGGGCGCCGATGTGGTCTGCGCCGCCCGTTCGCGCGACCAGATCGAAGAGACGGCCAGCCTCATCCGGGAGAAGGGGCGCCGCGCCCTGGCCGTCCCCACCGACGTCAGCCGTTCCGACCAGTGCACGGCCCTCATCGAGACGACGCTGGCGGAGCTGGGTCGGCTGGACATCCTGGTCAACAACGCCGGCGGCGCCACCCCCGGCTACAACAAGCCGGTGGAGGAGATCACCGACGAGGAGTGGCGGCTGGGCATCGACACCAACCTGTCCAGCGTCTTCTACTGCTGTCGCGCCGCCATCCCCCACCTCATAAAGCAAGGCGGGGGCAAGATCATCAACGTCTCGTCGGGCTACGGCCTGAGGGGCGGGCGCAACAATTTCATCTATGCCTCGGCCAAGGCGGCCATCATCAACTTCACTCGCTCCCTGGCCCTGACCTACGCTCGCTTCAACATCCAGGCCAACTGCATCATCCCCGGATTCTTCCCGCACGAGAACCAGATGGTCATCCAGTACCTGCGGGGGGGTCAGTTCATCCCCATGGGCCGCGTGGGCCGCGACGAGGAACTGGGGCCAGCCTGCGTCTTCCTGGCCTCGCCCCTGTCGGACTACATGAGCGGCCAGGTCATCGCCCTCGAAGGAGGCGGCCTGGCGGGCGGGCAGGCCCCCACCGGCCTGGCACCGCTGGTGCCCCTGCCGGAGGCGTAGGGTGCTCAAGCTAGAGAACCCGCCCATCCTGGTAGTGGCAGGGATGCGCTGGCGGCACCCCTTCGGCATCTTTTTCTACTTCGGACGTCGCTGGCGCCGCTTCCGCCGGGCGCTGCTCTCGGCCGAGGGCCTTCTGCTCTATCAGGAGGTTGTAGAGAGGCCGCGGGGGCTGCTGCCCCGGACCTTCCTGGCCCTTTCCTGGTGGCGCGACCGGGAGTCGCTGAAGGCCTTCTACAACCACCCTCTCCATCAGGAGATGGTGCGCTGGGCCGACAGCGGCGAGCGGCCCTTCGACCTCTGGATCGAGGAATATGTCATGCGAGAGCCGGGCTCCTACCGGGGCGCCCCGGCCCCCCTCCCCGCCGCCCTCGAGGCCAGTCATATAACTCTCAGGAAGGTGCAGACATGAAGGAGCTGTCCCTGTCGGAAAAGGTCGCCCTGGTGCTGGGCGTGGAGCACCCCACCGGCCGGGCTATCGCCGTGGCACTGGCCGAGGCCGGAGCCGATGTCGCCTGCGTCGCTACCTCTCCCCGCCGCGAGGCCGAGGTGGCGGCCAACTCCTGTGCCAACGAGGTCTGGGCCGTGGGCCGCCGCGCCCTGGCCTTAGCCATCGACCCGCTGGACGAAGGCCAGGTGGAGGGTGCAGTAGACAGGACGGTGCGGGAGCTGGGCCGCCTCGACATCCTGGTGAATGCCCATGACGTCCCCTACGCCGCCCCGGTGGAGGAGACGACGACCGAGCGCTTCCGACGGGTGCTGGAGGGCAACCTGACGGCCGTCTACCTGGCCTGTCGCGCCGCAGCCCGTGTCATGCTGGCCCAGGGGAAGGGGCGCATCGTCAACGTACTGCCCCTGCTGGCCGAGAGGGGCCTGGCCAACGCCTCCGCCTATTGCGCCGCCAAGGGCGGAGTCCTGAACCTGACCCGTGCCCTGGCCCTGGAGTGGGCCAGGCGGGGCGTGGCCATCAACGCCCTGGGCTGCGGCTGGGTGGAGGGCGAAGGCCTGGTGCAGGACCCGGAGACCAAGGCCCAGCTGGAGCGCTACCTGCCGTACCGTCGCCTGGCCCGGCCCGATGAGCTGGCCGGGGCGGCCGTCTATCTGGCCTCCGATGCCGCCGACTTCGTCACCGGCCAGGTCATCTGGGTAGAGGGCGGCGCCCTCAGTCACGTGTAGCCTCAGGCCCGCGGACCTGCGGCGCTCTCCTGGTCCCGTTGCTGCCGGGCCTAGATGTTGCTGCGCCCCTGCCCTCCGTCCACCACTACACAGGCCCCTGTCACCCAGCCGGCCCGCGGCGAGCAGAGGAAGGCCACCACGTTGGCCACTTCCTCCGCAGTGCCGAAGCGCAACCAGGGGATGTTGTCGCGGGTGAAGTGGGCCATCCCCTCCGGGTCTTCTAGCTGGCGCCGTCGCCAGGTGCCGCCGGGATGGGCGATGGATCCCGGCGCCACCGCCACCACGCGGATGCCATCGGGCGCCAGGGCGGTCGCCATCGCCTTGGCGTGGGAGATGAGGGCGGCCTTGGCGGCGTTGTAGGCCGGTGTGCCGCCCGCCTCCCGCCCCCAGATGGAAGCCATGTGCACGATAACCCCTCCCCCCTGCTGGCGCATTACGGGCGCCACCAGCGAGGTCAGGCGCACCGGCGTCAGCAGCAGCGCCTCCAGCCCTCGGCGCCAGGTCTCCTCGTCCTGGCCGGGCAGGGAGGCGTGCAGGCTGTTGACCAGGATGTCTATGCGCCCGAAGGCGTCCAGGGCCGTCTGCACCAGGCGCTGGCAGTCGTCGGGGCGGGTCAGGTCGCCGGCGAAGATGGACGCCTCGGCGCCCCTCGCTTCCACCAGCTCCTGTGCCCTTCGCAAGCCTTCCCCGCCGCGGGCCGCCAGCACCAGCCGGCAGCCCTCCTCCGCCAGGACCAGGGCCACCGCCCGCCCGATGCCCCGGCTGCCTCCGGCGATGACGGCTACCTTGTCGCGCAAAAGCAGGTCCAACTCTCGACCTCCGCAGGGCAGTCTCCGCAGGCTATTATGCGCCGAGGGGCGCTAGGGCGCTTCGGCCTCTAGGAAGGCGACTATGGCCTCCGCCAGCTCCCGGGGGCGCTGCAGTGGGATGTCGTGAATGGTATCCGCCAGCCAGAGGGTGCGACTGCGGCGCAGCAGCCGCTCGGCGGTGGCTAGGCCCAGGCGCTTGGCAGCCAGGAAGTCGGCCGCCCGCCCCCGGGGCTCCGACGGCTGCGCCGCCACCATTAGCACCGGGCAGGCGATGCGCGGGTAGAGCTCCGACGCCTTCAGCTCCCAGATGGCGCGCAGGATGCGCATGTGCCGCTCGCGGCTGAGACGGGGCCGCACGCTGCCGTCTTCGCCGATGTGGAAGCAGGCCAGCACTGCCCGCTCCACCTCCGGCCCCCAGATGGCGCCCAGTTCCGTGCGCGGTGCGAAGGCGAGGAGCGACTCGACCGTCATGCCCGTGAAGTCGGGGGGCGCCAGTTCTCGCTCCACCCGTTCCCAGGTGTTCCCCGGCAGAGAGGCCATCTCCAGGAAGCCGCCGTCCACCAGCACTAGGGCGCGGGGCACTGCAGGGTGGGCAGCGGCGTAATGGAGGGCGACGCTGCCGCCCCAGGAGTGCCCCACCAGCGCGGGCCGCTGCAAGCCCAGCGCAGCGATGAAGGCATGCACGTCGGCGGTGAAGGAATCGAAGTCGTAGCCGTCGTCGGGCTTGTCGGACTCGCCGTGGCCGCGCTGGTCGAGGGCCAGCACGCGAAAGCGCTCGGCCAGGAGCGGCGCCGTCAGGTCCCAGATGTGGCTGGTGGAGGCCAGACCGTGCAGGAGCAGCAGGGGCGGCCCCTCGCCTCCCCAGTCGCGGTAGTGGAAGGTCAGGCCGCGCAGGCGGACGGTGGCATCGACGGCCTCGGGCATACGCTGGCCCTTCGCAGGCAGTATACAACGACGACCGCTCAGAAGTGGCGGGCGTCGGCGACGACCTCGGCGGTGGGCAGGCCGCGCCTCAATCGGAAGGCAACGGCACACGAGTAGCTGCTACGGAGCAGCAATTATGATGCTGCACCGTTTAGCAACTGTTCTACTACCTCGTTCCATGCTCGTTTCAGCATCGCAGACGATTGCTCAAGCAAATTGAGCAGTTCTTGTAGGAAACGACGTCGGCCCTCTGCGCCTGCGAGGGAAAGATTGCAGATGATCCACTCCTTGACCGGGACAAAGCCTATCTCGTAATCCTGCATCAAATACTGTCTGGCAGCTTGGAATGCCCCAGAGGTTGGGCCTTGTTGGGAAAAGAGAAAAAGGAAATCTCCTACTCGCTGTGGTGCTATTTTGCTATGGAACGTAGAGCGGACACGGTTTTCATCCACCGATCGCTCGGTGACCTCCAGGGCAAGATAGATCTCCTCCCCAGCATACACGGTAATATCTCCGGCAGCCCCTGACGGTGCGTCCGGCGCATTGATTGGCTGCCACTGAATATCCCAGCCCAACCCGTATGTTCCGCTGACAGCCTTCAGGAGAGCGACAGCCAACAAGACCGGCAACTGTCCTCCGCTGGGCCTGTCAAGCAGCACTTCAATCAGTCGTTGCCACTGCTCCAGCGCCAGCCGTCGTGGCTTGACTAGGGAGATGATCGACTTTTCTCTAAGGTCAATGAATCTCAACAGCAGATAACGTAGCAGAGCGCGAGCTGTATCCGTGTCGGCCCGCTTTAGTTCAGCTAGATAGAACAGGAACGCCCTGTATCCCTCTTTATCTTTCAGGCCCCTGACTATGCTCTCGTCGAATGGCACTGAACGCCGAAAGACGGCTAGATATGCGCCTTTCGAGCAAGGGATCTGGTGCTTTTGCAAGAGGGGGTTGATCACTCTTTCGTCAAGGCCCCTCCCGCTGAAAGCGTTGTCCGCCAGGTGTGAGTAGGGTAGTGTGATGTCTATGTCCGGATCCAGGACTCGGGCCACAGCACACCCTAGCAACGCTTCTCTGAATGACTGGGTTGATGTCGCGAAGAGCACATCGGCCGCCCTCACTACCGCGTCCGGCACGCTTGGCCAAGCGCCGCGCGAGTAGTCTGTTTCTGCCTGCCGCAGTTCATCCTCTAGCAGGTATGCCGCCCGCCGGTAATCGATCCTGCGTGCCATCTCACAGGCTATAATTGATCCACAGCGCCTCTTGCCTTGGTTCCTTGACCGAGTGGCACGTCTTCAGCGGCGCATCAATGCGGGTCCAATCTTTATAGAGTTCATCCATCAATTTACATCGATATCCAGAAATGGCAACTTTACCTCTACATTGATGCAGAACTTCCGCTAAATAGCGATGGGCTTCTTCATCCATTTCATAACCGTATGCACGATCGTCCCCTCTGGCCTCCGGTGGATAAGGCGGGTCGCAATAGAAAAGAGTATCCGGGGAATCATAAAGCTTAATAACCTCTACCGCGGGCCGATTTTCTATTTGCACACGCAGTAGTCGTTCCGCGATGTCAGCCAACATATCGATTCCCCCAAGCCAGCGAGAAATCACGCCAGACATGCCACGGCGAGAGGTATTCTTACAGTTAGCCCAGCGTCCTAGAGTGGCCGTTTGTGCCAACCCGGTACGTGCCTGCCTGGCACGGACGTAGAAACGTCGGGCACGTTCCAATTCGGACAGTTCTTCTGTAGGTGGTGATACTGCAAGAGCGAACTCCTCCCTGGAGAAGGGGGTAAACGTAATGGCCCAGATGAGCTCGCTGGGCCTCTCCCGGAGTACCCGGAAAAAATTCACCACCTCTCCATCAATATCGTTGTAAGTTTCTACTGGGGACGGTGGTCGGTTCAGCAATACAGCAGCTGAGCCACCGAAGGGCTCGCAGTAGTGATGTGTGAGAGGCAAGAGGGGAAGCAACCAGTCGAGGTGAGAGTATTTGCCACCATACCAACCGAAGGCGATGAGTTTCTTGCCTTTCTGCTTCCCATTAACACTAACGAGGGGATCCGGCTTACGGCTGCTGCGCTCGCGGGATGCCAGAAAGGCAGGTAAGACAACTGTCATAGCTGTCCCTCCCGTGGCTGGAGCTAGTGCAACACATGTTCTCTTTAGTCAGGACAATAGTTGCTGGCGAAACAGGTTGTCAATACCTCGAGAAAGGAGGGTCGGTTTCGGGTGAAGGTACGGATCCCCCGACTCCGCACCTAATTGGCCGGTGTCGAGACCACCTACAATGATAGCTACACTCTCAAAGCGAGCGGCTGCTGGCGCCCCCGGCAGGACTCGAACCCGCAACCCGCGGCTTAGAAGGCCGCCGCTCTTCCCATTGAGCTACGGGGGCACCCTACAAAAAGTGTAGCCCAAACGGCCACAGCTCACACGCCCGCCGCCCCCTGTAGCTGCCGCTCCACAGATATGACCCCCCGCACCGTTTCCAGCTTGTTCAGCAGACGCATGAGCTGGGCCACGCCCCGCGTCTCCAGCGTCACGTAGATGGTGATGGTCCCGTCCTGGTGCTCGTCGGTGTGGACGCCCGTCATGTTCACCCGCTCGTCGGCCACCAGGGTGGAGAGGTCGCGCAGCAGCCCCACCCGGTCCCAGGCGTCTATGCGCACCGCCACCGGGTAGACGTTCCCGCCATCGGCCCACTCCACTTCCACCAGACGCTCCCGCTCCAGCGCCAGCACGTTGCCGCAGTCCTGCCGGTGCACCGTGACGCCCTCGCCACGGGTGATGTAGCCGATGATGGCATCGCCGGGCACAGGCTGGCAGCAGCGGGCCAGCCGCGTCAGCAGGTCGCCCGTGCCCAGGACGCGCACACCGCCGGTGTAGGTGGGACGCTGGGCCGGGGGCGCGGCCGTCGGCTCCGGGGGCGGCTCAATGAGGTGGGAGAGGCGCAGCGCCACCTGCTGGCTGCTCATCTCGCCATAGCCGATGCGCAGACACAGATCGTCCAGGGTAGGGGCCTGCGTCACCCGCAGCACCTCCTCCTCCACCTCGGACAGGTGCAGGCCCAGGCGCTTCAGCTCCCGCTCCAGCATCTCGCGGCCGCGGGCGATGTTCTCGGCCCGCTCCTGACGCTTAAACCACTGGCGGATCTTCTGGCGGGCGTGGCTGGTGCGCACGTAGCCCAGGTGGGGGTTCAGCCAGTCCCGGGAGGGGCCGCGAGAGGTCTTGCTGGTGATGATCTCCACCACGTCGCCGTTCTGGAGCTGATAGTTCAGGGGCACCAGGCGGCCGTTGACTCGTGCCCCCACACAGGAATGGCCCAGATCAGTATGGATCAAGTAAGCGAAGTCGATGGGGGTGGCCCCCCGGGCCAGCTCCTTCACTTCCCCCTTGGGCGTGAAGACGTAGACCTGATCCTGGAAGATGTCGGTCTTGACGGCCTCTACCAGCTCAGCGGCTCCGGCCAGCTCCCGATGCCACTCCAGCAGCTGCCGCAGCCAGGCCAACCGCTCCTGGTAGCGGGCGTCGCCCCCGCTTCCCTCCTTGTAGCGCCAGTGGGCGGCCACGCCATACTCGGCCACCCGGTGCATGCCATGGGTGCGAATCTGGACCTCCAGCGGCCTCCCCCCTGGCCCCATGACAGTGGTGTGCAGGGACTGGTACATGCTCTCCTTGGGCTTGGCGATGTAGTCATCGAAGGTCCCGGGGATGGGCGTCCACAGCCCATGGACGACTCCCAGGGCCTTGTAGCAGTCGGGCACCGTGTCCACCAGCACCCGCACCGCCAGCAGGTCGTAGATCTCGTTGGGACTGCGGCCCTCGGCCACGTAGCGCTGCATCTTCTGGTAGATGCTGTAGATGTGCTTGGCCCGCCCCTGCACTTCGGCGCGGATGCCGTTCTTCTCCAGCTCCCCCTTCAGCAGCTCCTGGACCTGGGCGATGTAGCGCTGGCGGGCCTCCCGCTTGGCGGCCAGCATGGCAGCGATGGCCCGGTACTTCTCGGGCTCCAGGTAGCGGAAGGCCAGGTCCTCCAACTGCCACTTGAACTGCCAGATCCCCAGCCGGGAAGCGAGGGGGGCATATATCTCCAGCGTCTCCCTGGAGATGCGCACCTGGTCCTCGGGCGGCAGGGCATACAGGGTGAGCATGTTGTGCAGGCGGTCGGCCAGCTTGATGAGGACCACCCGCAGGTCCTGGGCCATGGCCAGGAACATCTTGCGGAGGTTCTCGGCCTGGAGACGCTCATCGGCAGCCTTCTCCTCCAGGGCCTGCCACGGGATCTGTCCCAGCTTGGTGACCCCCTCCACCAGGCGGGCCACCGTCCGCCCGAAACGCCGCTCCAGCTCGTGGTTGGTGACGTTGCAGTCCTCCTGCACGTCATGTAGGAGGGCGGCAGCCACCGTCTCGGCGTCCAGCTGCAGCTCGGCTATGCTGTAGGCGGCGTGGAGAGGGTGGGTGATGGCCGGGTCGCCGGAGCGACGGAACTGCCCCTCGTGACAGCGGGTGGCGAACTCCAGCGCCCGCTCCACCAGGGCCACGCCCTGGGGCGGCAGGTATTCGCGCACTTTGGCCAAAAGGTCCTGGGACCCGACGGTCCTGGGCATCATGGCCAGAACAAGTTTATCACAGACACAGAAGTTTTCATGAGGAGATGGGCTGTGGACGGCGCGAGGCCAGCCACAGCCGCCTCATCCCCCAGTCCACCAGCCCGGGAGCCATTTCCTTCAGAAGCACCGCCAGGCGATCGGTCATGGTGACATATACGGTGCGCTCCTCCCGTTGCACGGCCTGCACGATGCGCCGGCCCACCTTGCTGGCTGGCACCCCCCTCACGGCCCGCGAGGGCGCCGGAGTGGCCACCTCCCGCAGCTTGTTCTGGTGGAAGGCGGTAGCGGTATAGCCAGGCAGGACACACACCACCCGTATGCCGTCCTCCCTCAGCTCCAGTCGCGCAGCATCGGAGAGGGCGATGAGGGCCGCCTTGGTAGCGGCATAGATGGCGCTGTAGGGGATGGCGAGGCGACCGGCTACCGACGACACGTTGACGATGACGCCTCGCCCCTGTCGGCGCATGTGGGGCACCACGGCCTGAAGGCAATGGATGGCGCCGAAGAAGTTGACATCCACCAGGTAGCGCATGTTGTCCAGGGAGCCATCGGCCACGGCGGCGTCCAGGCCGAGACCGGCGTTGTTGACCAGCACGTCCACCCCGCCCAGCTCGGCCACCGTCCGCTCCACCAGTGCCTGCACCTGTGCACGGTCGCTGACATCGGTCGGGACGGCCAGACAGCGCGTGCCCATGGCCGAGGCCTCCCGCGTCGCCTCCTCCAGGGCAGTACGATCGCGGGCCGCCAGCACGACATGGGCTCCGGCGCGGGCGAACTCCACGGCCGCCGCCCGGCCGATGCCGCTGGAAGCGCCGGTTACGATGACTCTGGCACCCTTGACTTCCATGCCGCACCTCCGGGATGCGGTGCCAACTTCTTGGCACCGACATTGACCTTCCGGTATCCTCAAGCTAGCGGGCCCGACGAGCTAGCGCAACGAGACCCCCATGGCCCTGCGTTATCAGGCCCCCCGAGGCACCCAGGACATCCTGCCCGAGGACCAGCCCTACTGGGACTGGGTCAGGGATACCGCCTCCCGCCTGGCGTCCCTTTTCGGCTACGGACGCATCGACACCCCCGTTTTCGAACCGGCGGGCCTCTTCATCCGCACCACAGGCGAGGCCACCGACATCGTCCAGAAGGAGATGTACATCTTCCACGATCGGGGCGGGCAGGAGCTGGCCCTGCGGCCCGAGGGCACAGCCCCCGTCTGCAGGGCCTATCTGGAGCACGGCATGCAGGCGCGGCCCCAACCGGTGCGCCTGTGGTACATCGCCCCCATATTCCGCTACGACCGCCCCCAGGCAGGGCGCTACCGCCAGCACCACCAGTTCGGCGTCGAGGCCATCGGCGATGGCAGCCCCTTGCTGGACGCCGAGGTCATCGAGCTGCTCTGGCGCCTCTACGAGGAGCTGGGGCTGTCGGGGCTGACGCTTCGCCTCAACTCCATCGGCGACCGCAAGTGTCGGCCAGCTTACGTGCAGCTCCTGCGCGATTACTACAGCGACAAGCTGGACCGGGTCTGTGCCGACTGTCGCCAGCGCTACCAGCGCAACCCCCTGCGGCTCCTGGACTGCAAGCAGGAGGCGTGTCAGCCCGTCATCGCAGGGGCGCCCCCCATCACCGAGCACCTCTGCACCGAGTGCGCCGAGCACTTTGCCCAGCTGCGGGAGTATCTGGAGGGGCTGGGCATCCCCTACGAGCTGGAGCCGCGACTGGTGCGGGGCTTCGACTACTACACCCGCACCGTGTTCGAGGTGCACCCACCCGTCGAGGGCGCCCAGTCGGCCCTGGGCGGGGGCGGCCGCTATGATGGCCTCATCGAGGAGCTGGGCGGACCTCCCACCCCTGCTGTGGGCTTCGGCACCGGTATCGAGCGCATCATCCTCAACCTGAAGCGTCAGGAGGCCACGCCGTCGAAGAACGGGGGACTGGACGCCTTCGTGGCCTACCAGACGCCCCAGGCACGGCTGGCCGCCCTGCGCCTGGCCAGCCGCCTGCGTAGGGAGGGAATCGCAGCGGTGATAGCCACTGGCGACCGCTCTCTCAAGGCTCAGATGCGTCAGGCCGATGCCCGCGGCGCTCGTTACGCTCTCATCCTGGGGCAGAGAGAGCTGGAGGCAGGGACCGTCACCATGCGACGCCTGGCCGACGGCCAGCAGGAGACTCTCCCCCTGGAGCAGGCCATCGCCCGCCTGCGTCCATAGCCCCGTGATATAATGCGTAGGGGCCCCGTGCGGGGCCCCGCACTATTGTGGTGACGGACATGTGGGAGAAGCTGGAGGAACTGGAGCGTCGCTTCGAGGAGCTGGCCCAGGAGATGGCCCGCCCCGAGGTGGTCGCCGATTACGAGCGGCTGCAGGCGCTGGCCAAGGAGCATGCCGCCCTGGAGAGGGTGGTCTCCCTCTATCGCGAATACAAGCGGCTGCAGCGAGCAGCTCGGGACGCCGAGGCCATCATCGCCGACGGCTCGGACCCCGAGCTGGCCACCCTGGCCCGCGACGAGCTGGCCCAGGCTCAGGCCGAGATGGAGCGGCTGGAGCGGGAGCTGCGCCTGGCCCTCTTGCCCAAGAGCCCCCTGGACGAAAAGGACGTCATCGTCGAGATACGGGCAGCGGCGGGAGGCGAGGAGGCGGCCCTGTTCGCGGCTGACCTGTTCCGCATGTATTCGCGCTATGCCGAGCGCCAGGGCTGGGAGACGGAGGTCATTTCCAGCAGCCCCAGCGACCTGGGGGGCTTCAAGGAGATCATCTTCGAGGTGCGAGGCAAGGGGGCCTACTCCCGCCTCAAGTATGAGAGCGGCGTTCACCGCGTCCAGCGGGTGCCTGTCACCGAGGCGGGAGGCCGCATCCACACCTCCACCGCCACCGTGGCAGTGTTGCCCGAGCCGGACGAGGTAGACCTTCACATCGACGAGAAGGACCTGCGCATCGAGGTCTTCGGTGCCTCGGGACACGGCGGCCAGCACATACAGAAGAACGCCACCGCTGTGCGCATCACCCATATCCCTACCGGGCTGGTGGTAGTCTGCCAGGACGAGCGCTCCCAGCACCGCAACCGTCAGCGGGCGATGCAGATCCTGCGCGCCCGTCTCCTGGACATGGAGCAGCGCAAGCAACAGGAGCAGATAGAAGCGGCACGTCGCTCCCAGGTGGGCACAGGCGAGCGGGCGGAGAAGATACGCACCTACAACTTTCCTCAGGATCGGGTCACCGACCATCGTATCGGCCTGACCCTCTACAACCTGCAAGCGGTGCTGGACGGGGAGCTGGACCCCATCATCGAGGCCCTGCTGGAGCACGAGCAGGCCCAGCTCCTGGAGGGGCGACCGGCGTGACCCTGCGGGAGGCGTTGCGGGAGGGCCGGCGTCTCCTGGAATCGATAGCCTCCGACGAGGCCGCCCTTGAGGCCGAGGCCCTCCTCTGCCACGTCCTGGGCCTGGACCGTGCCCGCCTCTATGCTCGGCTCTCGGAACCCCTGCCGGCCCAGAGCTGCCGGGCCTTCTTGGACCTGGTAAGGCGAAGGCTCGCGAGGGAGCCGCTGTCCTACGTCCTGGGCCGGCGAGAGTTCTACGGCCTCGAGCTGGAGGTGACGCCGGCCGTGGCCGTCCCCAGGCCGGAGACGGAGCTGCTGGTGGAGACGGCCCTATCGTGGCTCCGGGGCAAGGCTGGCACCGTCCTGGCCGCGGACGTTGGCACCGGCTCCGGGACCATAGCCCTGGCCTTGGCTGCCCACGGCCCTCGGGGCCTTCGGGTGGTGGCCTGCGACATCTCGCCAGCGGCCCTGGCGGTGGCCCGTCGCAACGCGCGACGCCTGGGACTGGAGGGAAGGGTCGATTTCGTCCTGGCTGACCTGCTTTCCCCCCTCCGTGGGGCCTTCCACCTCATAGCAGCCAATCTGCCTTACGTTCCGACAGCCGAACTGGAGGCTGCCCCGCCGGAGGTCCAGCGGGAACCGCGGCTAGCGCTGGACGGCGGCCCCGATGGCCTGAGGGTCATCGCCCGCCTGCTGGAACAGGTGCCGCCCCTGCTGGCCCCCGGGGGTCTCTTGCTGCTGGAGATGGCCCCCCATCAGGCACAGGCCCTCGCCGAGATGGCCCGCGCTGCCCTGCCTGAGGCCAGGGTGCAGGTCGTGCGCGACCTGTCGGGGCGGGAGCGGCTGCTGGCTGCCTGGACTTAGGCCTCAGCCGTGCAGCTCGATGATGTCCCGGTCGGACAGCACGTAGTCGCGGCCCACCCTCTGGCCCGGGAACTTGGTGGACCCCCACACCAGGGCATACCTGAGACGCTGACGCCAGGACTTGTGCAGCGACTCGGCCGCCTCCTCTACCGTGCTGCCCGCGGGCAGCACCAGAGGGGCGTCCAGCCTCGGCTCCTCCCCCGGAGGCTTCGTGTAGACGCGGATGACCCCCAGAGCGCGGAAGGCCTCCCGCACCAGATCGTCCAGCCCCACCCCCTCCTGGGCCGAGACCATCACCACCGGGTAGCGGTCGCCCAGGGCCGCCTCGAGGCGCTGGAACTCGTCCAGGGCACCATCCAGATCCGCCTTGTTTCCGACGATGACCAGGGGCTTCTGGGACTGCCAGCGGGACGGGTCGGGACGCTGGTCGCGACCCAAAGGCCCGATGCCCCATCCCTCCAGCAGGGTGATGGTGCCTTCGGCCTGGGCCACGGCGTCTGCGCTCAGGTCGGCCACCAGCACCAGGACATCGACGTTGCGTAGAAGGCCGAAGAGCCTTCCTTCCAGCCTCCCCTCCGCCAAAGGAGGCGTGTCCACCAGCTGGACATAGACGTCCTCGAACCGGGCCATCCCTGGCTGCGGAAGCTGGGTAGTGAAGGGATAGGGGGCCACCCTGGCCGGGGCACCGGTGAGGGCTGCCAGGATGCTGGACTTGCCCGTGTTGGGCGGGCCCATGAGGGCTGCCTGGCCGGCGCCCTCCTTGGGAATGGCGAAGGGATGGCTGCGGCCGCCCCGTGGCCCCGAGGGGTGCTCCAGCTCGTCCATCAGGCGGGCCATCTTGGCCCTCAGCTCGGCCCGCAGGTGGTCGGTTCCTTTGTGCTTGGGCATCACGGCCAGCATCTCCTGCAGGGCGGCCAGCTTCTCGGTGATGGTGCGGGCGGACCGGTAGCGCTTCTCGGCCTCGTGATACTGCGGGGGCAGATTGGCCGGCATGCCTGTCACGGGGGCGCGGCGCCACGCCCCACTCCATCATAGCAGCCCGGCACCGGCGGCCTTCAGAGGTCCACGCTGACGCGCATCCCCTGACGATAGACCAACGTCCCGCCAAAGTAATTGCCGATGGCGACGGACAGGCAGCCCAGGCCCAGCAACGCAACAGCTGCCGGGGCCTCTGGCGGGCGTCGTAGTCCAGGAGACGAATGGCCAGGCTCGCAGCGAAAAGGGCGGCGGCGCTCAACTGACAGAGCAGGTGGTAGGTGCCCAGTCTTCGCTTGCGGGAGCCGGGAACCATGGGCAGATAGTCGACAAGGCCGGTGACGGCGGCGGGGAGGGTCATACCCAGGGCGAAGGCCAGGTTGTAAAAGGCGGCGCGGGGAAGGGTCAGATCGGCATGGACACGGGAGGCGATGTCGAAGGCGAAGGCAGCTAGAGGCAGGGCAGCGGGAAAGTGGACGAACAGAGGATGGCTGGGGTGACGGAGAGGCTTGCCTCGGACGACCTCCCGCAGCGTCCAGCGCCCGGCGACTACAGGGCTCTCGCTCCAGAGACGGCGCATGGTGCGGTGGCGCGAATAGGGGGGAGGGGCTGTCCCACCCCTCCCCCGCCTGGCTTACTGGACTCCGCCGTGGCGACGCAGCCCCTGCTCGATGTTCTGCAGCAGCTGCCGCATATCCACCTCGGCCGCCTCCGCCGCCTGGCGGAACTGGCTCAGGGTGATGTGGCGCGGGTCTCCGTGGTTGTCCTCCGGCTCGTCACAGCCGCAGGTGATGCACATGCCCCGTCACCTCCCTCCTTCTGCCGCCTCTTGCAGTATACGCCAGCGGGACCGGCCCCGGATTTGAGGCCCGGCGCGGCGCGTCAGCGGTCGGTCAGAAAACGGTCTCAAAAACGCGGCGCCGCAGGTGGTGGCGCCTTTGTGCCAGGGCATCGCAGGCAGCTTCCTCGGGGATGGCACAGACAGCCCGGCGACGCTCCTCCACCTCGGCCAAGCCGGCCGCGGTGCGGTGCCCACCCCACGATGGCCTTCGAGGGAGGCCTGCGTTGACGGAGGGATGTTCCTGCCTTATGATGGGCGCGACTTCCACGCAGGAACGGTCATGTCCATCGCCGATGTCTTCGAGCGCGCCCGTGCCCAGGGCCGCCGCGTGCTAACGGAGGTAGAGTCCAAGCAGGTGCTGGCCGAGGCGGGCATCCCCGTAGTCCCCGCCCGGCTGGCCACCACCCCGCAGGAGGCAGCCGCCGTCGCACGAGAGGTGGGCTTCCCGGTGGTGCTGAAAATCGTATCCCCCGACATCGTCCACAAGACGGACGTGGGGGGCGTCCGTCTGGGCCTGAAGGACGCCCAGGAGGTAGCCACCGCCTTCGCGGAGCTGGTGGAGAGCGCCCGCCGTCACGTCCCCGACGCCCGCATAGAGGGGGTGTCGGTGCAGGCCCAAGCGCGGCCAGGCGTCGAGGTCATCATGGGCATGAGCAAGGACCCCCAGTTCGGGCCGGTCCTCATGTTCGGCCTGGGGGGCATCCTGGTGGAGATACTGAAGGACGTCTCCTTCCGCATCGTCCCCATCGAAGCCAGGGACGCCCGCGAGATGATCCGGGAGATCAGGGCCTTCCCGGTCCTTCAGGGCTATCGCGGCCAGCCCCCGTCCGACCTGGAGGCCCTGGAAGGGATGCTGCTGCGGCTGTCGAAGCTGGCCGAGGCCTTTCCCGAAGTGGAGGAGCTGGACCTGAACCCCGTCTTCGCCTATTCCCAGGGGGCGGTGGCGGTGGATGCCCGCATCGTGCTGTCCTGAGAGGGTGTCGCCGTGCCGCCGCGTCGTCCAGTCCCCAAGCGCTGGCAGAAGGGCATGGTGGAGGTGGCAGAGGGTGTCTTCGCCTACCTCTCCGGCAGCGGGGCCACGGGCCTCGCCAATGCTGGCCTGGTGGTGGGCGATGGCGAGGCGCTGGCCATCGACTCCCTCATGGTGCCATCCCTGAGCCGTGCCTTCCGGCGGGCCATCCGCCGCCTCACCGACGCGCCCGTGCGCTACCTGGTCAACACCCACCACCACATCGACCATATCGGCGGCAACCAGTTCTTCCGCCAGGCGGCCATCGTCGCCCATAAGAACTGTCGGGAGGAGGCGCTGGCGGCAGGCATCCCCGTGGAGGCGCTGGCCCAGCGTATGCCCCGCTTTGCCTCGGGCTTCCGCCAGCTGCAGCTCACACCCCCTCAGCTCATCTATGAGAACCGCCTGGTGCTGCACCTGGGCGGGCGGGAGGTGCACCTCCTACACTTCGGGCCCGGCCACACTCGAGGCGATACCCTGGTATACCTCCCCAGGGAGAGGGTGCTCTTTGCCGGAGATATCGTCTTTCGCTATGTGACCCCCGGCCCCTTCGATGCCCACGTGACGGGCTGGATACGCGTGCTGGATCGTGCGCGACAGCTGGACGTGCAGACGGTGGTGCCCGGTCACGGCCCCCTGGGCGACCGTAAGGCCCTGGACGAGATGCGGCAGTACCTGGCTATCGTGCGGCGGGAGGCGCGCAAGTCCTTTCAGGAGGGGCTGCCGGCAGAGGAGGCAGCCCGTCGCCTGCGCCTCGGGGGTTACTACGCCGCCTGGGCCGTGCCGGAGCGGCTGCCGGTCCTGGTGCGCCGCCTCTATATGGAGCTGAGGGGAGAGCTGTAGATGGGCGGACTGCCCTTCACCGCGGAGGAGCTCAGGGCCAGGCTGGACCGCGCCTTCAACCCCCGGGCGGTAGCGGTGGTGGGCGATAAAAGGGCCAACGGCTTCCTGTGGCTCACATCCATGCGCACCTTCCAGGGACCCCTCTACTCGGTGCAGATCGACCCGCAAGAAGCGGCAGCCATCACCGCCATGGGCATCCCCAACTACTCCAGCCTCAGGGAAGTGCCGGGGCCGGTAGACTACGTGGTCTGCGCGGTGCCGCGGCAGGTGGCTCCCCGCATCGTGGCCGACTGCGCCGAGACCGGCGTCACGGCGGTGGCCCTCTTCACCTCCGGCTTCGCCGAGACGGAGCAGGAAGAGGGCATCAGGCTGCAGTGGGAGATAGGCGAGATCGCCCGTCGGGCTGGCCTGCTGCTCATAGGCCCCAACTGTATGGGCATCTACAACCCCAGGCTGGGGGTGCGCCACAGCGCCGAGCAGGAGGTCTACGGGGACGGGCGCGTAGCCTTCATCTCCCAGAGCGGGACCCACTGCATCAACTTTTCGCTGGTGGGCTACCTGCACGGAGTCCGCTGCTCCAAGACCGTCAGCGTCGGCAACTGCGAGGTGCTGGACATCGCCGACTACCTGGACTACTTCCTGCACGACCCCGAGACCGAGGTCATCGCCATGTATGTGGAGGGGCCACGGGACGGGCGGCGGTTCTTCCAGGTATTGAAGGAGGCGGCACGGCGCAAGCCCGTGGTGGTCTGGAAAGGGGGCGTCACCGACCCGGGCGCGAGGGCCGTCTACTCCCACACCGCCTCTCTGGCCACAGCTCCCCAGGTCTGGCGGGCGGCCATGCGCCAGGCGGGGGCCATCGAGGCCGAGACTCTGGAGGAGACCATCGACGTGGTCAAGGCCCTGCTCTACACCCGGCCCGTGACCGGGCGCCGCATGGGCCTCATCGCCATGACGGGAGGCCAGTCAGTGGTCATCACCGACGCCTTCGCTCGCGAAGGGCTGGAGGTGCCGCTGCTGACGCCCAGCTCCTATCAGCGCCTGGCCTCCTTCTTCAACGTCATCGGCGGCAGCTACCGAAACCCGCTGGACGCTGGCGGGACGGTGGCCATGGGCTTCGCCGTGGACAACGTGCGCCGGTTGCTGGAGGTCCTGGATGCCGACGAGAACGTGGACGCCATCGCCTTCGAGGTGGGGACGGGCTTTCTGGTCCGCCGCATTCGCCACGACCCCTCCCTGCTGGACTCGCTGGCCGAGGCCCTGGCGGCCTTCAAGGAGTCCTCGCCCAAGGCTTTGGTGACGGTGGTGCACCCGGGCCATGCCGAGGAGGTGAGCGCACAGATCCGTGCCCGCTTCCTCGAGCGGGGCCTGCCCGTCTTCGCCACCTTCGGGCAGGCGGCCCGTGCCCTGCGGCGGGCCATCGATTACTGGCGTTTCCGCCAGGAGCAAGGGGCGTAATCGGCCTTCCCTGGTGGCCCCGCTGGCCCTCGGCCCGAACAAAACCGCCGTATACTATGGGCTGGCCTCCGTCCGACGAGGCTCCTGCATGTCAGCCGACGAGCAGCGCTGGCCCCTGAAGGTCTTCGACGCCTCCGGCCGCGAGTGCGTCGGTGGCGTCCTGCTGGTCGAGCGCTGGCGGGACGAGCTAGGGCGCCCCAGCGATAACGAGGATTTCCGCATAGTCGTGCTGGCCACACCGGCCGAAGACGTCCGCCCCGAGGGATCGATCGTCGTTTGCCCGCTAGAGACGACTGCGGAGGCCAGCCCTCTGGCCGAGGTGCTGAACGAGTCCATGGTGGGCCAGGTGCGTCGCGTCCTGGCCGAGGCACGAGTGCGCCGCGCCCTCGCTCCCGTGCTGGAGGCCCTGCAGCAGGGCCGCGCACCAGGTCAGGAGGAGATGGACAGGGCCCTCGCCCGCGTTCGGCAGGTCTTGGAGCGTTCCTGCCGCGCCCTCGGGAGCGGCCAGCGCTGAGCGATGGCGGCCGAAAAGTGGGTGGTAGTGGGCCTGGGCAATCCCGGCCCCGAGTATGCCGAGACCAGACACAACGCCGGCTCCCGCTGCCTGGCCCGTTTGGCCCGCCGCCACGGCATCGAGCTGCGGCCCCATCGCCTCTATTCCCTGGGGCGGGGCAGCATAGGCGGGGCGGAAGTGGTGCTGGCTCGCAGTCGCGTCTTCATGAACGAAAGCGGCCGGGCCGTGGCCTTCCTGTTGCGTCAGGAACGACTACCTACTACACGCCTGCTGGTGGTGTGCGACGACCTGGACCTGCCCCTGGGCAAGCTGCGCCTGCGCCCCCGCGGGGGGCACGGCGGCCACAATGGCCTGCGTTCGGTCATCGACCACCTGGGCACCGACGACTTCCCCCGTCTGCGCATCGGCATCGGTCGGCCCGTGCGGGACGGGCACCCCGTCACCGACCCCGACCTGGTGGCCCGATACGTCCTGTCGGTGCCTACAGCTGAGGAGCGCCCCCTCCTGGAGCAGGCGCTGGAGACGGCCTGCGACGCCATCGAGGTCGTCCTGGCGGAGGGGCTGGAGGCGGCCATGAACCGCTATAACCCCTAGCCCGACCCCTGCTAGAATCATGAGTGGAGGGGCCCCGTGAGGCACGGGGCCCCTTGTGGCGTTGGCATGGACCTCAGGACGCTCCTGGACGTGGTGGTATCGGCCCCCTCCCTGCAAAGGGCGGCGGCCCTGGCCTCCTCGCACCGCATCCACCTGACTCTGGGCGTCCCCGATGCCGCCAAGGCAGCCACGGCGGCGGCCCTCTTCCGGGCTACCGGCCGTAGCCTCCTGCTGGTGGTGCCCAGGCCCGAGCAGGCGGAGGCGCTGGCCGAAGAGCTGGCCGCCTGGCTGGGTGAGGGGGAACCGATGCTCCTTTTCCCCGATCGGGAAGCCCTCCCTTACGAGCGCCTGGCACCTGACCTGGAGGCGGTGGCGGGGCGGCTGCGCGTACTGGCACGATTGCGCCACGGTGGGCCAGCCCTGGTGGTGGCCTCGGCGCGGGCACTGGCCCAGCGCACCATCACCCCGCAGGAGCTGGCCGCTGCGTCTCCCGTTCTGCGCCCGGGAGACCTTCTGGAGCCGGAGCATTTCCTGCGTTCGCTCCTGGCCTGGGGCTACTCTCTGGAGCCGGTAGTGGAGAGGCCCGGGCAGGCAGCCCGCCGCGGCGGCATAGTGGACGTCTTCCGGCCTACCGAGCAACTGCCGCTGCGCATCGAGCTGTGGGGCAACCGCATCGAGAGCCTGCGCCGCTTCGACCCAGAGACGCAGCGCTCCCTGGGAGCCGTCCCGGAGGCGGAGCTGGGACCGGCCCGGGAAGCGCTGTTCGCTCGTCCCTGGCCGTCCTGGGCCGATGAGCTGGACTTCTCTCCTTTACCTCCCGAAGGTCAGCAGCGGTTCCGCCGCGAGCTGGAAGAACTGGCCCAGTCCCAGGCCAGCCAAGACGACCATTTCTGGGTTCCGTTCTTCGCCCGCGGCACCTTGCTGGAACACCTTCCGGCCGACGCCCTGCTGGTGGTCGATGAGCGCCCCGAGCTGATGGCCTTCCTGCGGGAACTGGAGGGGCAGTCCCTGGCGGCCCGCTCGGAGATGGAGGAGCGAGGCGAATTGCCTCGCGGCCTGCCCCTTCCCCACCAGCCCGCTGCCGAGGTGCTCTCGGCCCTTGAGGGGGCGGACAGACTCCTGTGGCTGTCGCGTTGGGCCAGCGGCGACGAGGGGGAGGCCGCCCTGCGCCTGCCCTTCGCCCCCGCCCAGGGCTTCGGTGGCCAGCTGCGACGCCTCCTCACCGAGGCCATGCGCGAGTCGCGCCGGGGCATGCGAGTCGTCATCGTCTCCCAGCAAGCTCCCAGGCTGTCGGAGCTGCTGGCGGAGCAGGGGCAGCCCGAGGGTGTGGAGGTGGTCCACGGCTCCCTTTCGGGCGGGTGGCGCCTGGAGGAAGGCGATGCACGCCTGCTGCTCCTGAGCGACCGAGAGGTCTTCGGCACCAGCAAGGAGCGGCGTCCCCAGCCGCGCCGCTACCTCACGGCCCAGGTCTTCCTTTCCGAACTCTCCCCTGGCGACTACGTCGTGCACACGGACCACGGCATCGGCCGCTTCCGGGGGCTGGTGCGTTCCAGCCTGGACGGGGTCGAGCGTGAGTACCTCGAGCTTGAGTATGCCGAGGGCGACCGGCTGCTGGTGCCCGTGGACCAGATGGACCGGGTGGCCCGCTATCTGGGCCCTAGCGACCACGAGCCACGCCTCACCCGCCTCGGCTCCGGCGAATGGCAGAAGACCAAGCAGCGGGTGCGCCAGGCCGTGGCCGACCTGGCCCGGGAGCTGGTGACCATCTACGCGGCGCGGGAGGTATTCCCGGGCCACCCCTTCCCGCCCGACACCCCCTGGCAGCTGGAGCTGGAGGCCTCCTTTCCTTATCTGGAGACGCCTGACCAGTTGGCCGCCATCGCCGAGGTCAAACGGGACATGGAGTCGCCCAGGCCCATGGACCGTCTCATCTGCGGCGACGTGGGCTATGGCAAGACGGAGATCGCCCTGCGGGCCGCCTTCAAGGCGGCCATGGACGGCAAACAGGTGGCGGTGCTGGTGCCCACCACCGTCCTGGCCCAACAGCACTACGAGACTTTCCGCCGACGCCTGGCGCCCTTCCCGGTGCGGGTAGGCCTTCTCTCCCGCTTCCTGTCGGAACGGGAACAGAGGGAGGTGGTGAAGGCCCTGGCCGAAGGCAGCCTGGACATCGTCATCGGCACCCATCGCCTGCTGCAGCGGGACGTGCGCTTCAAGGACCTGGGGCTGGTGATCATCGATGAGGAGCAGCGCTTCGGCGTGGCCCACAAGGAGCACCTGAAGAAACTGCGACGGGAGGTGGACGTCCTCACCCTCTCGGCCACCCCTATCCCCCGCACCCTTTACATGGCATTGGGAGGCGTGCGGGACATGTCCCTGCTGGAGACGCCCCCCGAGTCGCGGCTCCCCATCAAGACCTACGTTGCCCAATACGATGGACGGCTGGTGAGGGAGGCCATCCGCCGCGAGCTGGCGCGGGGAGGGCAGGTCTTCTACGTCCACAACCGAGTGCACAGCATCGGCGAGGCGGCGCGGCGGGTGCAGGAGCTGGTGCCCGAGGCGCGCATCGCCATCGCCCACGGCCAGATGGACGAGGAAGAGCTGGCCCTGGTGATGGAGGAGTTCGTGGGCGGCCGCATCGATGTCCTGGTCTGCACCACCATCATCGAGTCGGGACTGGACATCCCCAACGTCAACACCATCGTCATCGAGGACGCCGACCGGCTGGGGCTGGCCCAGCTCTACCAGCTGCGGGGGAGGGTCGGACGCGGTGCTCACCGCGCCTACGCCTATCTGCTCTACGACCCCAGGGGGCAGCTGTCGGAGACAGCCAAGCGTCGGCTTCAGGCCATATTCGAGGCCACCGAGCTGGGAGCCGGCTTCCAGATAGCTCTGCGCGACCTGGAGATACGGGGGGCTGGCAACTTGCTGGGGCCGGAGCAGAGCGGCCACATGGCCGCAGTGGGGCTAGACCTCTACTCTCGTCTGCTGGCCGAGGCGGCCCGTCGCCTGCGGGCTGCCATGCGGGGGGAGGTGCCGCCCCCGCCCAAGGAAGGGCCGGAGGTCATCGTGGACCTGCCCATCAGCGGCTACCTGCCTGAAAGCTATGTGCCCGATCTGAACCAGCGCCTCGCCCTCTACCAGCGGCTGGCCGAGGCCCCTTCCCCCGAGGCGGTGGACGACATCGCCCAGGAGATGCGCGACCGCTTCGGCCCCCTGCCACCACCGGCCGAGGGCCTGCTGGAGGTGGCCCGCCTGCGCTCCCTGGCCCGTCGGGCAGGGGCACGCTCCCTGGCCGTGGAGGGAGGGACGCTGGTGATGCGCATGGCCGAAGGACGGAGGCTGCCTCCCTCGGCGCTGCCCCAGCCCCTGCCGCGGGGAGTAGAGGCGGGCCCCACCTCCCTCCGCCTCGACCCTGTGGTGCTGGGAGACGCCTGGCGCAAGCTGTTGCGAGAGGTCCTGGAGGGCATTAGCAGGGCCGTGGAGGCGAATGGGGAAAAGATGGGGAAATAGTCTAACGTTTCCCCTATTGTCCTCCGTTGGAGCTTAAACTTTCTGGGTTGACACGCTCGGGGCCCTCCCTTAACATGGGCCATCGTGAAGGCCGTCACGGAGGCCCCCTATAGGGGAGGGAGGGGCGGTGGCGGTAGCAAGGAGGGGCACAACGAGCATCGGGCGCGGGTCCTCCTCCTGGCCGGCGCCTACGGCCTGGGGCTACTGGCCTATCTGACCATCGAGCCCACCCAGGTCTGGCTCCTTCTGCTTCTCGCCCTGATGGCAGCCCTGGGAACGGACGGCATAGTCCGCGCGCACCCCCACACCTCATTCCGTCGCCTGGATGACACCGCCCTCCACCTTTTCCTGCCGGTGACCTACGCCCTCGGCTCGGCCATTTTCCTGGAGAGCGTGGTCGGAGGCTACTGGTCGGTGCCGGCAGCCCTGGCCATGTCCTTGCCTTTCGCCCTGCTGGTCCATGCCGAATACGTCAGCGCCGACCAGTCCGACGAGGGCTATCACACCGCCCGCGTCCTGCTCAACATGGCCACCTACCTGACCGCTTTCCTCTTCTTCGCCACCCTGTACCGGGAGGACCTGGACCTGCACCTGCTGGTGCGCACGGTTGCAGTGGGGGTGGTATCGCTACTGTTGGCGGTGGACGTACTGCGGGAGGAGGCCTTGGAGGCACCCCGCACCCTGCTCTACGCCTTCGTCGTAGGCGCGCTGGTGGCCCAGGCGGCCTGGGGTGCCCACTTCCTGCCCCTGGAGAGCAATGCCGCCGCCGTCTTCCTGCTGCTGGCTTTTTACCTGGTGACAGGACTCTTGCATCAATACCTGGGTGAGCGGCTGGACCTGCGCACCGCCACCGAGTTCGGCGGCATCGCCTCCCTGGGGATGGCGGCGGTGGTGGTGGCCCACCGCCTGGTCTGACCCTCCAATCGTCCCTTAATCTCCCGGCCCCTAGAATGCAATGGCCTCCCGAACTCTCCGGAGAGGATGCCTTGCGCGTCTACTGGTGGTTGCTGGTGCTGGCAGCCCTCGGGGCTGCGGCCTGCGGTCGCGGGGCTGACATCCTCCTCTTCTCTCCCCTTCAGGAGGGGCCACAGGAGGCCAGCCCCACCCCTGGCGTAGAGCAGGCGCCCGTCCCATCCCAGCGCCTGCAGGAGCTGTCGCAGCAGGTACAGGCGCTGCTGGCCGATTACCCTGGACAGGTGTCCTTCGTGGCCTTGGATGCCGCCAGCGGCCAGGGGATCGCCATCAACTGGGACGAGCCGTTCATCGCCGCCAGCGTGATCAAGGTCTTCACCATGCTGACGGTGCTGCGAGACGTGGAGGAGGGCCTCTACTCCCTGGACGATGTGTGGGAAGACCTGCACCTGCTCATGGGCTACAGCGACAACGAGGCTAACGCCCGCCTCACCAACCTGGTGGGGCTGGCCCACATCAACGAGCTGATGCGCTCTCTGGGCCTCGAGAACAGCTCCTACAACCTCTGGCCAGGGGTGCCCGAGACCTACGGAGATGCCACCGAGAACTACGTCACTGCCCACGATCTGGCCCGCGCCCTTCTGGCCCTCTACCGTGGCGATGTGTTTCGCGACGAGCGAACGAGAGATTTAGCCCTTTCCCTAATGAGCCCTCTCCTGGAGGTCGACCAGCTCATCCTGGTACGTTACCTGCCGGAGGGCGTGAGGGTGGCCCACAAGACAGGCGTCATACCTCCCGACGACCACTATCCCAGCGTCCTGCACGATGTGGGCATCGTATTCCCGCCCCAGGGGGAACCTTACGTAGTGGTCTTCCTGTCGCAGGGGAACGCCGACCATACTGCCGCCTACGACCTGGGGGCGGAGCTGTCGCTGCTGGCCTACCAGGCATTCGCCACGGCCTAGGCATGTTCCTGGGAGTAGACCCTTCCTTCCCCGGCCGTCCCTCCAGTTACGCCTTGCTGGACCAGCGGCCCCGCTTGCTGGAGCTGGGGAGGACGGACGACGTGCCGGCACTGGTGGAGCGCACCCGCCCTGTGGCAGTGGCAGTGGACGCCCCCCTCTTCCTACCGCGAGGATGGGGTTGCCTGGACTGGCCCTGTAGCTGCGGCCGCTGCACGGCACCGCCCACAGCCCGACGGCAGGCCGAGCTGGCCCTGGCGCCCCTGGGACTCTTCTGGACCACTAAGCGCGGTATCCTGAGGCCCCTAGTGGAGTGGGCCGTGGCCCTGCGAAAGGAGCTGGAGTCCCGTGGGTGGACGGTCTTGGAGGCCTATCCCCATGCCGCCAGGGTGAGGCTACTGGGCAGGCCGCCAGCGGCCAAGGCCACCCGTCAGGGACGGTCCTGGATGCAGGCTGGCCTGGCGCGACTGGTGGAGGGCCTGCCCGACCCCGGAGAGTCGCTGCTGGGCCATGACGCGCTGGATGCCCTGCTGGCCGCCTACACTGCCTACCTGTGGTGGCTGGGCCGCGCCGAGTCCCTGGGCGATCCCGAGGAGGGCGTCATAGTAGTGCCAGCCGTTGCTGGGCAGAAGCCCCTATGCTAGCATTTGAGTGGGTCGGGGCGTAGCGCAGCCTGGTAGCGCACCACAATGGGGTTGTGGAGGTCGCCGGTTCAAATCCGGCCGCCCCGACCAGACTCCTTGCGCGACCCCCAGCGTCAAAGCATTCCCGACGTCGTCTCCGTTTCCCGCACCAGCAGACGCGGTTGACGCCCCTTGCGGCGCCTCAATATTCTTATGGTGCCCATAGCTAAGTACCGTCGAGAGGAAGGGTAAGCATGGTCGAGAAGGTGCAGGCACCCATAGAGGCCCTCCTCAGGGAAGGCAGGACCTTCCCGCCGCCGGAGGGGTTCCGCCAGCGGGCCAACATCAATGACCCGGGCGTGTACGAGGAGGCGGAGCGGGACCCGCAGGCCTTCTGGGCCCGCTGGGCCGAGCAGCTCCACTGGTTCCAGAAGTGGCAACGGGTGCTGGAATGGAACCCGCCCTGGGCCAAGTGGTTCGTGGGCGGCAGGACCAACCTGGCCTACAACTGTCTGGACCGCCATCTGGCAGGCGCACGCAAGAACAAGGCAGCCATCGTCTGGGAAGGGGAGCCAGGGGAAGTCCGCATCCTCACCTACTGGGAGCTGTACCGACAGGTCTGCAAGTTCGCCAACGTCCTCAAGTCCCTGGGGATCAGGAAGGGCGACCGCGTCACCATATACATGCCCCTCGTGCCCGAGGCAGCGATAGCCATGCTGGCCTGCGCCCGCATCGGTGCCGTCCACAGCGTCGTCTTCGGCGGCTTCTCGTCGGAGGCGCTGAGGGACCGCATCCAGGACGCCCAGGCCAAGGTGCTGGTAACCGCCGACGGCGGCTGGCGGAGGGGGAACATCGTCCCCCTCAAGCGCAACGCCGACGAGGCACTGCGAGAGTGCCCCACCATTGAACACGTGGTCGTTTATCATCGCGGCTGTTACGAGCAGGCGCAGGTGCCCATGACCCCGGGCCGCGACCTGTGGTGGCACGAGCTGATGGCCCAGGCGCCTCTGGAGTGCCCGGCTGAAGAGGTGGACTCCGAAGACATGCTCTACATCCTCTACACCTCCGGCACCACAGGCAAGCCCAAGGGGGTGGTCCACACCACCGGCGGCTACATGGTGGGCATCTACGCCACCACCAAGTGGGTGTTCGACCTCAAGGACGAAGACACATACTGGTGCACCGCCGACATCGGCTGGGTGACGGGCCACAGTTACGTGGTCTACGGCCCTCTGCTCTGCGGCGCCACCACCCTCATGTACGAGGGCTCCCCCGATTGGCCGGAGCGGGACCGCTGGTGGGCCATCGTGGAGCGGCACGGGGTGAACATCCTCTATACCGCCCCCACAGCGATCCGCACCTTCATGCGCTGGGGAGAGGAGTGGCCCGCCCGCCATGACCTGTCGTCCCTGCGGCTTCTGGGCAGCGTGGGCGAGCCCATCAACCCCGAGGCATGGGTCTGGTACTGGCGCAACATAGGCGGAGGCCGCTGCCCGGTGGTGGACACCTGGTGGCAGACGGAGACGGGAATGATCATGATCACGCCCCTGCCGGGCATCACGGTCTGCAAGCCGGGCTCGGCCACACGGCCCTTCCCGGGAGTGGCCGCCGACGTGGTGGACGACCAGGGCAATTCGGTACCGGCCGGGGCTGGTGGTTACCTGGTGTTGACCCGCCCGTGGCCAGCCATGATGCGCACCATCTACGGCGACCCCGATCGCTACGTCCAGCAGTACTGGAGCCGCTACCCGGGTATATATTTCACCGGCGACGGCGCCAAGCGCGACGAGGACGGCTATTTCTGGATCGTGGGCCGCATAGATGACGTGGTGAACGTGGCCGGCCACCGCATCGGCACCATGGAGGTGGAAAGCGCCCTGGTGGACCATCCCGCCGTGGCCGAGGCGGCCGTCATCGGCCGCTCCGACGAGGTGAAGGGTCAGGCCCTCTGGGCCTTCGTGACCGTCAAGGAGGGCACCGACCGCACCCCGTCGCTGGAGCAGGAGCTGCGGGAACACGTGGCCAAAAAGATCGGCGCCATCGCCCGTCCCGACCGCATCGTCTTCGCCGCGGAGCTGCCCAAGACCCGCTCGGGCAAGATCATGCGCCGGTTGCTCCGGGACATCGCGGAGGGGCGGGCCTTGGGCGACACTACCACCCTGCAGGACCCGGCGGTAGTCCAGACCCTGCGGGAGCAATACGAGCACATGGAGGGCTAGGGCGGGCAGGCAGCGCCTGCAGCCGCCGTCACATCGCTGGCAGGAGGGGAGCCGTGGCCGAGCTGGTGAGCCCCATCGTGCGCCGCATGCAGGAGGATGCTCGACGCGACCCGGGTGCCTTCTGGTCGCGCGCGGCCGAAGAGCTGCACTGGTTCCGCAAATGGGACGAGCCTTTCGTATGGCAGCCGCCCACCTTCCGCTGGTTCGTAGGCGGCCAGACGAACCTGGCCTTCAACTGCCTGGACTACCACGTGCAGCGGGGGCGAGGAGGCCAGGCCGCCCTGATATACCTGAACGAACGGGGGGAGAGGCAGGTCTTCACCTACGCCCAGCTGAGGCGAGAGGTGGAGCGGGTGGCCGCTGCCCTGCGAGGACTGGGGATGGGCCGGGGCGACCGCCTGACCATATATATGCCCGTATGCCCCGAGGCCATCGTCCTGATGCTGGCGACGGTGCGCATCGGCGCCATCCACTCGGTGGTGTTCGCCGGCTTCGGTGCCCAGGCACTGGCCGACCGTATAGCAGCCAGTGGCTCGCGCCTGGTCTTCACCGCCGATGTGGCCTACCGCCGAGGCGGACAGGTGCGACTGAAGGAGGTGGTAGACCAGGCCCTCGCCCTCAGCGGCGATGGAGTAGAACGAGTCGTGGTGCTGAGGCGCACCGCCGACGGCGCCCCCATGACGCCCGACCGCGATCTGCTCTGGCAAGAGTTCCTGCGCAGGGGCGAAGGCCAGGACGGGGGCCATGTGGTCATGGAGGCCAACGGCCCGGCCTACATCCTGGCCACCTCGGGCACCACCGCCCGCCCCAAGCTGGCGGTCCATGTCCACGGCGGCTACCAGGTGGGCATATACAGCTCGGCCCGATGGTGCTTCGGTCTGCGCCCCAGCGATGTCTGGTGGGCCACCTCCGACATCGGCTGGGTCGTGGGCCACAGCTACATCGTTTACGCCCCCTTGCTGATGGGGTGCACCACCGTCGCCTACGAGGGCGCTCTCGACTACCCCGGGCCGGAGGTGCTTTGGCGGGTGGTGGAGGAGTTCGGGGTCACGGGCATCTTCACTTCGCCCACGGCAGTGCGGCTGCTGATGCGCTATGGCGAAGAGGCAGCCCGAGGCTTCGACCTGTCCTCGCTGGAGCGGGTCTTCTGCGCCGGCGAGGTGCTGAATGCCCCCGCCTGGGAGTGGCTGCAGAAGGTGGTGCTCCAGGACCGTATACCCGTCATCGACCACTGGTGGCAGACGGAAACGGGCGGGCCCGTCATCGGGAATCCGTACGGGCTGGGCATGCTGCCCATCAAGCCTGGCTCAGCGGGGGTGCCCCTGCCCGGGATGGAGGTGGCCATCATGACCCCCGAAGGCCAGGAGGTGGGACCGGGGGAAAAGGGTATACTGGTCATCAAGCGGCCCTTCCCCAGCCTCACACCCACCCTGTGGGGAGAGCCGGAACGCTATGCCAAGGACTACTGGCAGCGCATCCCCGGCGTTTACTTCACGGGGGACTCGGCCCACCCGGACGAGGACGGCTACGTCTGGTTCGCGGGCCGGGCGGACGAGGTCATAAAGATCGCCGCCCATCGCATCGGCACCATCGAGGTGGAATCGGCCTTCCTCAAGCACCCGGCGGTGGCCGAGGCAGGGGTCACCGGGCGGCCCGACCCGGTGCGCGGGGAGGTGATCTCGGCCTTCATCGCCCTCAAGCAAGGTCAGCAGCCGTCGGAACAGCTCAGGAGGGAGTTGCTGGAGACGGTGCGACGGGAGCTGGGGCCGGTGGCGGTGGTGGGAGACATCAACTTCGTGGCCATGTTGCCCAAGACTCGCTCGGGGAAGATCATGCGCCGGGTGCTGAAGGCGGTGGTGCTGGACCGCGACCCGGGCGATATATCCACCATCGAGGACGAGGGGTCAGTGGAGGAAGCTCGCCAGGCCTGGCTGCAGATGCGCCAGGAGATAGGACAGGTCAGCGACTAGACGATGCCACCTGTCTGGAAACGGGTAGCCTTGAACGGACGGCGCCCCGGCCGCAGAATATAGGGCGGAACCCCTCTGCCCGGGGAGAGAAGATGGACGACCTGCGGGGATTCTGGGTGCTGGTCTTCATACTGGTCACCATCGTGGTGAGCCTCGCTCTCGGGGGCCTGGTCAGCCTGTTCAGCTAGCGGGAGGCTCCCCCCGTTCCGAGCGCCGTTCCAGCACCACCAGCAACACCGTCGATATCGTCATCAGCACGTAGAGCACTATCAAGGCCGCTGCTACAGCGATGGCCTCGGTCACGGCTCCCACCCCCGAGGCCAATTATAGCCCGCTACGAGGCAGCCGTTGTCCTGCCCAGCCCCACAGGCAACGGGTTGCCAGCCTCTCCTGGCCCCGGCTATCATGGTGTCAGACAGGGCAGCCCCGGCGGACGGCCTCCACCGTCCGCGACCGCACTGGTAAGCTGTCATCTCATCCGTCGGAGGCCGCCGATGGCTGCGGGGCTGTCGTGGTTGCTGGTAGCGATAGCATCGGCCGTTAGCGGGGCCGCCCTCCTGGCCCTGGGCCTCTCCCTGCACGTGCTCCCCGTGCTCGTCTCCCCCCTGGGCGGGGCATTGCTGGCGGCCCTGGGCCTGCTGCTGGGCGGAGCTTTCCTGTTCTGGGTGTGGCTGGGACGGGCGCTGGAGCGCGCCCTGCGCCGGCCCTGGAACGGGAACGCCGGCTGAGGGCGCGCTGATGCTCTACGGCTGTCCCGATCCCAGCTCGTCCAGCAGGCGGGCGAGAGCGGACGCCCTGTCCTCGGGGCCGCCCAGCCGGGCGAGGGCCGTCATCTCCCACCACCGGTCGCGGGCCAGCACCCTCGTAGCTGCCCGCCCGCCCTCGTCCAGGTAGACCACATAGATATCGGCGTCGCCGGTCAGCGCCGCGTCGATAGCGCCCAGGCGCTCATGGCCCCAGCAGGCCGGACAGCGATAGGTCTCGGGTCGTTCCAGCACGGTGTAACGGCCGTACAGGTCGCTCTCGCTGAAAGGCTCCTCCAGGGCGAAGGGGAGCGCCCATGCCCACAGATAGGCGCGTCCATAGTTGCCAGGAACGTCCAGAATGACGATCGAGCCGGGTGGCGCTGTCCGCGTTGCCACTTCCGCCTGCTGCGTGAACTCCCGCGAGAGACGCGCCGCTGCGACCCAGTCGCTCTGGTGTTCGGCCAGTCCCAGCGAGAAGGGCACGAGGAGCAGGGCGACCGCTGCCCCTGCCGCCACGGCCGCCCTCGGCCGCAGGCATGAGACGGCCAGTGCCAGAAAGACCGCCAGGCCAGCCGAGGGCAGCAGCAGATAACGGTGGCTGTGAGGCGAGTAGGCCACCAGCGTGGGCAGCAGCACCAGCAGGTGCCACACGGGGCCGAAGAATACGGCCTTTCCCAGCCACCCCTGGCCCCTGACGCGGGCCGCCGCCAGTACCCCCACCAGCGACGCGGCCACGACCGTCCAAGCGAGGGCATCGGGGAGGGACCGCAAGGGCGGCAGCAGCTCCCACAGGTAGTACCCCTGACGTTGCAGGAAGGCACGCACCGCCTCGACCCCGAGCATGTCCTCTCGGAGGGTGCTATCGAAGGCCAGATGGCGGATGGAGACGTATCCTGCCAGGAGGGCGAAGAAGGGAAAGTGGACCAGCAATGCCCGCGGCCGCAGCGGGCGAAGACAAAGCAGGTCGTAGGCCACCAGCAGGAAGGGCAGGGTGACGGATATCTCCTTCGAGAAGAGGGCCAGGGCATAGGCCAGAAAGGACAGCCCGCCCAGCCAGGGACGCCCTCGCGTCCTCAAAAGGAGGAAGCAATAGAATGCGGCCAGATAGAACGTGACCGAGATGACGTCCACCCGTGCCGCTATCCACGACACCGCCTCCGCATGGGCAGGCGCGAGGGCGAAGAGCAGGCCTGCCAACAGTCCCAGCAACCCCGATCCGCCGGTGACCTCCCGAGCGATGAGGAGGACCAGCACCGCCGCCACAGCATGAAAGGCCATATTGGTGAGATGGTAGCCTGTCGGGTCCAGTCCCCACAGGAGGCCGTCAAGGCGATAGCTCAGGCCGATGATGGGACGGATCTCGTCCAGCGGGTGCCCCCACAGGCCGCCGGACCAGTCGTCCACGAAGAGCCGCGGAAAGTCCGAAAGGGGCCGGGCATGGAAGATGCGCACGAAACCGAAGTCGTCGGAGAGAAAGTAGCCTTTAGCAGAGGGCAAATAGGCCAGAAAGGCGATGGCCGCCAGGAGGGCGGCGCCTGCTGCCAGGGAGATCCTCGCAGTCAGGGTGTTCGGTAGAGCCGTGGTCACGCCCTGGGCCAGTATAGCCCCGGGGCCGGGCAGGGGCCAGTCATCAAGAGAGGAAGGGACTAGAACGGGGCAGCGGGCTGGCCCTTTTGCCTCGTCCCCCTGTGGTGGCAGAGGTGGGATCCCAACTGGGCTTACTCCACGGACTGGCGGCCTGTGAGCCAGCCTCTCTGGTGGCAGGGGTGGGATTCGAACCCACGGCGCACGGCTTATGAAGCCGCCGCTCTACCGCTGAGCTACCCTGCCACCACTACGGGCCGGGACCCACCGGCCAATACCATCATGGCAGCACCGCCCACGGCAGGCAAGACACCGCACATACACGGCTCAGCGCAGGGGGCGCTTGGCCGGGATGCCGGGCCGTCGAGGGTAGCGCTCCGGCGTCGGGGCGACCTTTCGCACCACCAGGAGCATCGGCGCCGTCCCTTCGTAGGGCAGCGGAAGGGGCGCCAGGTACACCACCTGTCCCCCGCACTCGGCCAGGGCCCTCCTGGCCTCCTCCACCTCCTGCCGTACTCTCTCACCCTTGGGGCTGACCAGATGTCCACCCACCCTGAGAAAGGGAAGGGCCAGCTCGGCCAGCACCGGCAAAGGTGCCACCGCTCGCGCCAGGGCCAGATCGTAGCCCTGCCGATGGCGAGGGTCGCGGGCTACCTCCTCGGCCCTCCCCCAGACCACCTCCACGTCGCCCAGGTTCAGACGGGACAGCAGGCGACGCAGGAAGTCGGTCTTGCGCCGTTCCGAGTCCAGCAACGTCAGGCGCAGCGAGGGCCAGACTATGCGCAGAGGCAGGCCGGGCAAGCCAGCACCGGTCCCGACATCTATGGCCCGCACTGCCTCTGCAGGGGAGAGCAGGCCCAGCCTCTCTAGCTCCACACCCAGGGCCAAAGACTCCAGGAAGTGACGCCGCTGGACTTCGTGGGGGTCATCGATAGCCGTCAGGTCGGCGGCCGGCGATTCCCGAAGCAACTCGTCCAGATAGATGGCGAAGGCCTCCATCTGGGGCGGCGAGAGGGACAGGCCCAGGGCCTCGGCGCCCCGGGCCAGCACCGTCAGGGCCGAGTTCCCGTTCACGTTGACCCGCCCTCGTTGCCGTCCCTAGAATTGAATGATGCCATGAGCGAGATCACCCTGCGTCAGGCGGCCGAACGCTATCTATCCTCCTCCGACCAGAGGGGCGAGGGGGCACGGTCGGCGGTGGAGGCCTTCGTCCGCTGGTGCGGCGCGGATACGCCCCTGAGCCGATTGACCCCTCAGGACGTGGCCCGCTACGTGGAGGAGCTGGGCAGCAGCCACGAGGCGCGCCGTCGGGCTGAGGAGCTACGGGCCTTCCTCTCCCAGCTGCGGCAGTGGAGGCTCATCGACCAGAGCCTGGCCCAGCACGTGCGGCTGCCCCGCTCCCGCGCTCCCAGGCAGCTGGCCAGCAACGACCTGCCGCCTATCGAGATGACGGCCGAGGGCTACGCCGCCCTGCAGCAGGAGCTGGAGGCCCTCAAGGCCCAGCGCCCTCTCATCGCCGAGGAGATCAGGCGGGCCGCCCTGGACAAGGACTTCCGCGAGAACGCCCCTCTGCAGGCCGCCCGCGAGAAGCAGTCCCACCTGGAGACCCGCATCCGCGAGCTGGAGTCCATGCTGCGAAGGGCCGTCATCGTCGATGACCGGGGGGACGGCCAGCGCGTCCAGCTGGGCAGCACCGTCGAGGTGCGCAACCTGAACACTGGCGCCACCGCCCGCTACACCATCGTGGGGCCGGCCGAGGCCGACGCCAAGGCGGGGAAGATCTCCAGCGCCTCACCCGTGGGCCGGGCGCTCCTCGACCGACGAGAGGGAGACGAGGTGGAGGTCGAGGTGCCCGCTGGCCCCCTGCGCCTGCGCATCGAGCGCATCGAGTGACTGGCGCGCCACCGGGGCGGGCCGAGGCCGCCGCGATCGTAGCCGCCCCTAGCGCTGGTCGATGGGCACGTATTCCAGGTCGAGAGGCCCGGAGTACTGGAGCAGCGGCCGGATGAGGATGTTGTCCTGCATCTGCTCCAGCACATGGGCGCACCAGCCGGGCATGCGGCCGATGGCGAACATCGAAATGAACAGGTCCTCGGGGATGCCCAGCAGGTAGTAGACGGCGCCGGCGTAGAAGTCCACGTTCAGGGAGATGCCGCGGGAGCGCAGCGGCGCCGTCACCTCGGCCACTCGCTCCAGTATCTGATACCACTTGGGCTGACCCAGCTTCTCGCCCAGGACACGGGCACGTTCGCGCATGTGGCGGGCCCGAGGGTCCTCCACCCGGTAGACACGGTGCCCCATGCCCATGATGCGCCGCCCCTCCGCCAGCATCCGCTGGATGTACTCGTCCACCCGCTCCGGCTCGCCTATCTCCTCGATCATGTGCATCACGGCCTCGGCAGCCCCGCCGTGCAGCGGCCCCTTGAGGGTGCCGATGGCGCTGACGATGGCCGAATGGATATCGGAGCCGGTGGAGGCCGTGACGCGGGCGGCGAAGGCGGAGGCGTTGGACCCGTGCTCGGCATGCAGGATGAAGTCCATGTCGATGGCGTCCACCGCCTCAGCGTCGGGCTCGCGCCCGTGCAGCATGTAGAGGAAGTTGGCAGCGTGGGACAGGTCCTCCCGCGGAGGCACCGGCTCCAGGCCACGGCGAATGCGGTCGTGAGCGGCCACGATGGTAGGCACCTGCGCCGTGAGCCGCTCGGCCTTGCGCAGGGTCGCCTCATAGGAGGTGTCGGCCGTCTCGGGATCGAAAGCCGCCAGCGCCGAGACGGCGGTACGCAGCACGTCCATGGGGTGTGCCTTCTGGACCACCCGAATCACGTCCAGCACCGGTGCCGGCACGTGGCGACTGCGCCGGAGACGGCGGTCCATCTCCTCCAGCTCGGAGCGAGTGGGGAGACGCCCGTAGAGGAGGAGATAGGTCACCTCTTCGAAGGTGGAGTGCTCGGCCAGGTCGTGGATGTTGTAGCCGCGATAGTAGAGCTTGCCTGCCTCGCCGTCGATGTGGCAGGTGCTGGTGGTGTCCAGCAGGACGCCCCGCAGGCCGCGGGCGATCTCCGGCGCGCTGGTGGGCTGGCTCATCGTTCCTCCCTCGCCTGTGTTCCTGTCTGGGCGGGCCAGCGGCGCTTTTAAAACCCGCGAGGCCCCCCGCCCCACGGGCCGAGCGTCGTATAACCACACCCTATGGCCGCCATAATTATAGCCGCCGCTAAGGCGACTTACAATCCCTGGCCGCGGCGTCCCAGCGCCTTGCGCACCCTTCCCTCCAGGGGGCGCCCCACCACCTCCTCGGCGAACCAGGAAACTTCCACCAGGGCCGCCAGGTCCACCCCCGTCCCGACGCCCATGGCCTCCAGCATGGCCACCAGGTCCTCGGTGGCCACGTTGCCGGAGGCCCCGGGGGCGTAGGGACAGCCGCCCAGGCCCCCCACCGAGCCGTCGAACTGGTCGGCGCCGGCCTCCATGGCCGCCAGCACGTTGGCCAGGGCCGCCCCTCGGGTGTCGTGCAAGTGCAGACGCACGGGGAAGCCCGGCAGCTCCTGCCGTAGCCGAGAGACCAGCTCGTAGACCTGCCTCGGGTTGGCCACCCCGATGGTATCCCCCAGGGCCACGGCATAGGCGCCCAGGTCCCGCAGCTCCCGTGCCAGGGACACTACCCGCTCCGGGTCCACCGCACCCTCGTAGGGACAGCCGAAGGCGGTGGACACGTAGCCCGCCCAGGGGATGCTCGCCTCCCGGGCCAGACGGGCCACCCTGCCTATCTCTGCCAGGGTCTCGGCGATCGAGCGGTTGAGGTTGGCCCGGTTGTGGGACTCGGAGGCCGAGACCACCACCGCCAGCTCGTCGGCCTGCGCAGCGATGGCGTTCCTGGCGCCCACCTCGTTGGGCACCAGGGCAATGTAGGTGACTCCGGGCCGACGGCGCAGGGCAGCCATCACCTGGGGGGCATCGGCCATCTGCGGCACCGCCCGCGGGTGGACGAAGGAGACGGCCTCGATGCGCTTGAGCCCCGTGTCCGCAAGCCGCTCGATGAGGGCCACCTTCTGATGGGTGGGAATGGTGCGGGCCTCGTTCTGCAGCCCGTCCCTCGGCCCCACCTCGGTGATGAGGACCCGCTCCGGCAGCCTCATCCCTCCGCCTCCCCTGGCGCCAGCTCCGCCAGCACCTGTCCCTCCTTCACCTGCTCACCCGGCCGACAGTGCAGGCGGCGTAGGAAGCCATCGGTCGGGGCATCGACGCTGTGCTCCATCTTCATCGCCTCCAGGACAACGACGGTCTGACGGGCCCGCACTCGCTGTCCTTCCTCCACCGCCACCTTCACAACAACCCCGCTGAGAGGGGCCACCAGCAGGTGCCCCGCCGCCTCGGGGGACGTCTCCCGGTGTTCGACCGGCCGCGGGCGATGCCAGCGAAAGCGGAAGGCCCGACCGCCTTGCTCGACCATCAGGCCATCCGCCAGGCGCGATACCCTGGCCGGCCAGGAGCGTCCTTCGACCTCCACCAGCAGGTGACCACGGGGGCCAGCAGTGAAGGTGGCCACCGCCTCTCGCCCCGCCACCGCCACCCGCCAGCGACGGGCACTCCCGGCCTCCCGCCTCCCCTCCACTCGCCAGGGGCGGCCCTCATGCTCCAGGTGCAGGACGACATCTCCGCCCGCTCGCCAGGGTCCCAGGGCTAGCCAAGGGTCAGCCTCCCCGAGGGCACCGCTGACGGCGGCACCGAAGGCGGCGAGGAGGGCCTCCACGGCCGGGGCCAGCAGCAGCGCTTCCGGGCTGAGGCGGGACTCCAGGAAGTCGGTGGTGACCTTCCCCTCGGCCATGACCGGGTGGGCCATGACCGCCCGCAGCAGGGGCAGGTTGGTGCGGACGCCCTCGATGCGGTAGCGCTCCAGGGCCCAGCGCATGCGGGCCAGGGCCTCGCGCCGGTCGCGGCCCCGGGCCAGCACCTTGGCGATGAGGGGGTCGTAATGGGCGGTGATCTCGTCGCCCGGGTAGGTGCCCACGTCGTTGCGGATGCCCTCGCCCTGGGGCGGCGCGAAGGCCACCAGGGTGCCCGAGCTCGGCAGGTAGCCCGCGAGGGGGTCTTCGGCGTAGATGCGGCACTGGAAGGCGTGGCCCCGGAGGCGCACGTCCTCCTGGCGCAGGGGGAGGCGCTGGCCGGCGGCGATGGAGAGCTGCAGGGCCACCAGGTCGAGGCCCGTCACCATCTCGGTGACGCCGTGCTCCACCTGCAGGCGGGTGTTCATCTCCAGAAAGTAGAAGTTTCCCTCGGAGTCCAGCAGGAACTCGACGGTTCCGGCATTGACGTAGCCGGCTGCGCGGGCCACGGCCAGGGCCGCCTCGCCCAGGCGCCGCCGCAGGGCCTCGTCCACCGCCGGGGAGGGGGCCTCTTCGACCACCTTCTGGTAGCGGCGCTGGAGAGAGCAGTCGCGCTCGCCCAGGTGGAGATAGTTGCCGTAGGCATCGGCCAGCACCTGCACCTCCACATGGCGGGCGCCCTGGACGGCCCTCTCCAGCAGGAGCCGGCCATCCCCGAAGGCGCGCTGGGCCTCGCGCCGGGCGCCCTCCACCGCCTCCAGAAAGCTGTCGGCGTCGGCCACCAGGCGCATTCCCCTCCCCCCACCTCCGGCCGCAGCCTTGACCATCACCGGGAAGCCCAGGCGCCGCGCCTCCTCCAGCAGCGCCCACGGCTCCTGGCTGTCGCCATCGTAGCCGGGGACGATAGGCACCCCCTGAGAGGCCGCCAGGCGGCGGGCGGCCGCCTTGTCGCCCATGAGGCGAATGGCCTCCGCCGGCGGCCCTACGAAAACGAGGCCGGCTTCCCGACAGGCCTCGGCGAAGGCGGCGTTCTCCGAGAGAAGGCCATAGCCCGGGTGGACCGCCTCGGCGCCGGTGCGCCGCGCCGCCTCCACGATGGCCCCGATGTTCAGATAGCTCTCCGTCACCGGCGGGGGGCCGATGGGCACCGCCTCGTCGGCCTCCAGCACGTGGAGGGCGCGACGGTCGGCCTCCGAGTAGACGGCCACGGTGCGGATGCCGAGGGCGCGGCAGGTGCGGATGATGCGCACAGCTATCTCGCCGCGGTTGGCTATGAGGAGCTTCCTGAACATCAGCCCTCTACCCAGCCAGGGCGTCGCTTCTCCAGGAAGCTGCGGATGCCTTCCTGGCCCTCGGGGCCTGTGCGCAGGGCGGCGATGAGGCGAGCGGTGTAGTCGTCCACGTCCGGCCCCCTGTCCCCGGCCACTCGTCGCACCAGCTCCTTGCAGGCCGCCTGGGCCTGGGGGCCGCCCGACAGGAGCATGCGCACCACCTCCTGGACGGCCGCGTCCAGCTCCTCCGGCGGCACCACCCGGTAGACCAGGCCGATGCGTAGCGCCTGCTGGGCATCGATGCGCTCGCCGGTGAGGAACAGCCTCAGCGCCCATCCGGGGCCTATCTTCTCCACCACGTGGGGGGCGATGGTGGCGGGCGCCAGCCCCAGCCTCACCTCGGTGAAGGCGAACTGGACGTTGTCGGCCGCCACGGCCAGGTCGGCGGCGGCCACCAGCCCCACGCCGCCGCCGTAGGCGTTGCCGTGGACGCGGGCCACCACCGGCCGCGGGCACTCCGCCACCGCCCGCAACATGGCAGCCAGGGCAGCAGCGTCGCGACGGTTCTCCTCCTCGCCCCAGGAGGCGGCGCGGCGCATCCACTCCAGGTCGGCGCCGGCGCAGAAGGAAGGCCCCTCCCCCGCCAGCACCACCACCCGGACCCCCTCGTCCCGGCCGAGGCCAGTGAAGGCGTCGTGTAGCTGGGCGATCAGGCGCTCATCGAAGGCGTTGTGCACCTGGGGCCGGTCGAGGGTTACCCGGGCCACGGGCCCGTCGCGGTCGAGGCGCACCACCTGCCCGGACATGGCTACATGCGGAAGACGCCGAAGTGGGAGTCGGGAATGGGGGCGTTGAGGGCAGCGCTGATGCCCAGGGCCAGGGCCTGGCGGGTGTCCAGGGGATCAAGGATGCCGTCGTCCCACAGGCGGGCGGTGCTGTAATAGGCGCTGCCTTCGCGGGCGTACTTCTCCAAGATGGGACGCATGAACTCCTGCTGCTCCTCCTCGCTCATGTCCTGGCCGCGGGCGCGCAGGTTCTCCAGCCGAACCGTCAGCAGCACGCTGGCCGCCTGCTGGCCGCCCATGACCGATATCTGGGCGTTGGGCCACATCCAGAGCAGACGGGGCGAGTAGGCGCGGCCGCACATGGCGTAATTGCCGGCCCCGAAGGAGCCGCCGATGATGACGGTGAACTTGGGCACCTCGGCGCAGGCCACCGCCATCACCATCTTGGCGCCATGCTTGGCGATGCCCTCGTGCTCGTAGCGCGTCCCCACCATGAAGCCGGTGATGTTCTGCAGGAAGACCAGGGGTATCTTGCGGCGGGCGCACATCTGGACGAAATGGGCGCCCTTCAGGGCGCTCTCGGAGAAAAGGATACCGTTGTTGGCCACGATGCCCACCGGGTAACCCATGATGCGGGCAAAGCCGCACACCAGCGTCGGCCCGTAGGACGCCTTGAACTCGTGGAAGCGGCTGCCGTCCACCAGCCGGGCGATGACCTCGCGCACGTCGTAGGACTGGCGGTAGTCGGGCGGGACGATGCCGTAGATCTCCTCGGGGTCGTAGAGGGGCGGCTCCGGAGGGGCCACGGGCCAGGGGCAGCTCTTGGTCGCCCGCCCCAGATTGGCCACGATGCTGCGGCAGATGGAGAGGGCCTCCGCGTCGCTGCGGGCCAGGTGGTCGGCCACCCCGGAGATGTGGCTGTGGACATAGGCACCCCCCAGCTCTTCGGCCGAGACCTCCTCGCCGGTGGCAGCCTTCACCAGAGGCGGCCCGCCGATGAAGATGTGTCCCGTCCCCTGGACGATGATCGTCTCGTCGCTCATGGCCGGGACATAGGCGCCGCCGGCAGTGCACGGCCCCATCACCACAGAGATCTGAGGGATGCCTTTGGCTGACATACGGGCCTGGTTGTAGAAGATGCGCCCGAAATGGTCGCGGTCGGGGAAGACCTCGTCCTGCAGGGGCAGGAAGGCCCCGCCCGAGTCCACCAAGTAGATGCAGGGGAGCCAGTTCTGCTCGGCGATCTCCTGGGCCCGCAGGTGCTTCTTGACGGTCATGGGATAATAGGTGCCGCCCTTGACGGTGGCGTCGTTGGCGACGATGACCACCTCGCGGCCACAGACGCGGCCGATGCCGGTGACGATGCCCGCCGAAGGGGCCTCGTCCTCGTACATTCCCCAGGCGGCCAGCGGGCTCAGCTCCAGGAAAGCGGAACCGGGGTCGATGAGCCGTTCGATACGCTCGCGGGCGGTGAGCTTGCCGCGGGCGCGGTGCCGCTGCACCTGCTCCTCGCCGCCCCCCTGGCGCACCAGGGCCAGCCGCTCCTGCAGCTCGGAGACCAGGGCCCGCATGTGCTCGCGGTTACGGCGGAACTCGGCCGAGGCGGTGTCCACCGCGGTGGGCAACACCGGCACCTCGGCCCCCTCCAGGAAGGCAACGGCCTGGGCATCGGTGGCGGGAGGAGGCGACCAGACCAACCCATCACCCCGGCGGCCCCCGTGACGTACGAACGATCCGGGGCCGGCGGCAGAGCTAGTTTAGCAGATGCACAGCCAGCCGACACCGCCGCCAGGGGGTGACAGGAGGCGCCTCGGCAGTCAAGAATAATGGTTAGCCGGTCACGGACGGCGAGGAGGTCAACATGGCCCTGGTAGACGGCGGCGACCTGGTGGTGAAGGCCATCAAGCGCGAAGGGGTGGACGTCATCTTCACCCTCTGCGGTGGCCACGTGCAGGCCATCTACGATGCCTGTCTGGACGAAAACGTGCGGGTCATAGACGTGCGCCATGAGCAGGCGGCGGGCCATGCCGCCGAGGGGTGGTCGCGGGCCACCCGCCGCTGCGGGGTGGCGGTGGTAACCGCCGGGCCTGGCGTCACCGACGTGGTCACGGCGGTGGCCAACGCCTGGCACAACAAGAGCCCCATGCTGGTCATCGGTGGCCGCAGCCCCCTCAACCGCTTCGAGATGGGTGCCCTGCAGGAGATGGACCACGTGGAGCTCCTGCGCCCCATCACCAAATGGGCCCGCTGCGTCTACGAGACCAAGCGCATACCGGAATACATCGCCACTGCCTTCCGCCATGCCATGACCGGCCGCCGCGGCCCCGTCTTCCTGGAGATCCCGTCCGACGTCCTCTTCCAGAAGGTGGAGGAGTCGGAAGTCTACTTCCCCGAGCGCTATCGCCCCGAGGGCCGGCGCTACCCCGATCCGCAGGTGGTGAAGCAGGCGGCCGCTATCCTGGCCCGGGCCGAGCGACCGGTGGTGATGGCCGGTTCCCAGATCTACTGGGACGAGGCCCACGAGGAGCTTCGCCAGCTCATCGAGCTGCTGGACGCCCCCGTGTACCTCAACGCCATGGGCCGCGGCTGCATACGCCAGGACCACCGCCTGTTCTTCTCGCGGACGCGGCGCACCGCCTTCGCCAAGGCCGATGCGGTCCTGGTCATCGGCACCCCCTTCGACTTCCGCCTGGCCTACGGGCGGCGCTTCGGCCCCGAGGCGAAGATCGTGCAGGTGGACTCGGACCCGGCCGAGCTAGGACGCAACCGCGACGTGGACGTGGCCATCGAGGCCGACGCCAAGGCTGCCCTCCAGTCCCTCATCGCCGAGCTGGAGGGCCGCTCTTACCGGCACGACGAGTGGGTGAAGGCGCTGCGGGAGGAGGAGGACAAGATCCGCGCCCAGCGGGAGGAGTGGGAGAACTCGGACCGGGTGCCCATCCACCCCCTGCGCCTGTGCAAGGAGATGGCCGCCTTCGTCGATGAGAACACCATCGTGGTGGGGGACGGCGGCGACATCGTCAACCTGGCCGCCCAGGTGCTGCCCATCAACCAGCCCGGGCAGTGGTACGACCCGGGGCCCTTCGGGACCCTGGGGGTGGGCACCGGCTTCTGCATGGCCCTCTCCTGCGTCTACCCCGGCAAGCGCATCCTGATGGTCAACGGCGACGGCACCTTCGGGCTGAACGGCTTCGAGTTCGACACCTTCGTGCGCTTCGGCATGCCGGTGGTGTCGGTGGTAGGCAACGACCGCCAGTGGGGGCAGATCACCGTCGGCCAGAAGCTCATGTATGGCAAGGACAGGGTCGTCGCCTCGCTGCTGGGCGACAACGCCCGCTACGACCTGGTGGTGGAGGCGCTGGGCGGCCATGGGGAGTTCGTCACCGAGCCGCAGCAGATCCGCCCCGCCCTGGAGCGGGCCTTTGCCTCGGGCAAGCCCGCCTGCGTCAACGTCATCCTCGACCAGGAGCCGCCGGGTATACGGGGCGGCTACGAATTCATGTAGCGCTGGCCCCAATGGGCTACTGCGTCTTCTGCGAGATCGTCGCCCGTCGCGAGCCCGCCGAAGTCCTCTACGAGGACGACGAGGTGATGGTCTTCCGCAACCGTCTGCGCTGGGTGCCGGTGATGCTCCTGGCCATCCCCAAGGCCCACATGACCCAGGAGGAGCTGTGGCGGGACATGGGTCGCGTGGGCCGGGTGGCGGTGGAGATGGGGCGCAAGTTCTGTCCCAACGGCTTCCGCCTGCTCTCCAACTTCGGCTTCGACGCCATGCAGTCCCAGGAGCACGCCCACGTGCACATCCTGGGGGGAACCTTCCTGGGCGAATACGTCTAAATGGGCAGGACGACGCCGGCCTCGTCCAGCGCCTTGCGCTGGGCGGCCAGTATCTCCCGGATGCCCTGCCAGGCCAGGTCGAGGAGCTGGTCCAGGGCGCTGCGGGGGAAAGGATGGCCTTCGGCGGTGCCCTGCACCTCCACCAGCTCGCCGCTGCCGGTCATGACCACGTTCATGTCTACCTGGGCACGCACGTCCTCTTCGTAGCACAGGTCCAGCATGGGCACCCCATCCACGATGCCCACGCTCACCGCCGCCACCTGGTCGCGCAACGGGAGCGACGTCAGCTCCCCCGTCTGCGACAGGCGCTGCAGCGCCAATGCCAGGGCCACGAAGCCACCGTTGATGGCGGCGGTACGGGTGCCGCCATCGGCCTGGAGGACATCGCAGTCCAGCACGACGGTGCGCTCGCCCAGCAGGTCCAGTTGGGCGACGGCCCGCAGGGAGCGGCCGATGAGGCGCTGGATCTCGTAGGTGCGGCCGCTGGTGGCGCCCCGTTCGCGGGGGGTGCGCTGGAGGGTGGAGCGGGGCAGCATGCCGTATTCGGCGGTGATCCAGCCGGTGCCGGCCTCGCGGGCGAACTGGGGAGCGCGGGCCTCGACGGTGGCGGCGCAGAGGACGCGGGTGCGCCCCATCTCCACCAGGCAGGAGCCCTCGGCGAAGTCCAGGACGCCCGTCCGGAAGGACAGGGGACGCAACTGCTGGGGCCTTCGGCCGTCGCTGCGAATCATAGGAGCAGGCGAACTCGAGACAATTCTACCAGGTCGCGGGGCGCATAATCTCGTTACCGCGGGCATCCCGCACCACATCGGGCAGCTGACAAACGGCCGCTGGACCCACTCGAAGCTCGGTGTACTTGGCAGCCACCTGCCTGAGCGCATAGCTGACGCGTTTGTGCGGACTCAAGACCCACACCTGCTTGCCGAATCTGCGCCTCACCTGCTCGATCGCTCCCGCCAAGTCAGAGTCGTTAGAGACGACGAGAGCGACATCATACAGGTCATCCATGGCGTCTACCAGGAGGAAGATGGCCAGGTTGACGTCGGAGCCTTTTTTTCCTCTGGCACCTTCACCTTGACGAACCGGGGACGGTGGGGCCAGGAGTCCGCTAGAGGTGCCACTGATGTCTTCTCTAGGAAGTGCCCGAAATGGATGGTCACCTCGGGTAGGGTGGCTAGAGCCCGCAGGTAGCGATCCTGGCGCTCGGACCGGCCGGGATCATGGGGTGGGGAGGTCACGCGAGCGGTGAAGTAACGGACGTGCAGCAAATCCACGTCCTTGGCGACGAGCCGTAACCAGCGGGGGATGTCGAGCCACTTGAGGTGCAGCTGGCCTTCGGGCCGGTGGCGCCTCAGCAGACCATAGTAGAGGTTGAAGCCATCTACGTAGGCGTAGGCCCGTGGTCTTGCAATCATCTATATGCTGAGGCCGCCACCTGAGGCGGCGGCCTCGCGCCCTGTCCCGGTCAGAGACAGGGGGGATCTCCGCCCACAACATAGCACACGGCATCTAAGCTGTCAATACTAGTGGAGACTACCCACCAGAAGAGATGGGTGCCCGACTCAGCGCGGCGCCTTTTGCGGGCGCGCCCACAGGCGCGCCCCATCGGTCTCGAAGGTCACGTCCCCGTGGACGTCGGTGCGAAACAGGGGCAGCCCGGAGACCATTCCCAGCACCTCTGCCGAAGGGTGTCCGTAGCGGTTGCCCTCGCCCACCGACAGCGCCGTCGCCGACGGCGACACAGCTCCCAAGAGCAGAGGCGAGATGGACCCCCGCGCGCCGTTGCCGGGCAGGGCCAGCACCGAGGCCGCCACCGGCGCACGCTCGGCTACGAGCGACTCCTGCAACCGTACCGGCGCGTCCGACGGCAAAAGGAAAGACACCTGCCCCAGCTCCAGACGCAACACCAACGCCCAGGGCCGCGGGTCGTTCGGCGTCGTCAGGGGAGGAGCCTCGGGCGAAAGCACCTCCAGCACTGCACCGTCCAGGGCCAGCCGCAGTCCCTCTGTGCCGTATAGCACCTCGGCGCCCTCGCGCCAGAGGGCGTCCTGCCAGGCACGGAAGAGGGCCGTGCCGACGCCCACCGGTGGCACCAGCACCTGTGGCACCTCGTAGCGCTCCAGCACCCCCACCAGGCCAGCCAGTCGGCCTGCCCGGGGGTAGGTCAGCACCACCAGGTCGATGCGCCTCTCCCAAGGCCGCAGGTGGCGCGAGAGGGCGGCGGCCACTGCCTCGCTATCGGACCCCCCGTCGATGAGGACGCGCCGACCGGCGGGAGTCGTCACCAGCACAGCGTTGCCCTCGCCGACGTCCAGAAAGGTCACCCGCAACTGGCCCGTAGTGCCTGCCTGGGCGGCAGCCAGCCAGAGGACCAGCGCCGTCAGCGGTGCCATGAGGGCCATCGTCAGCGCCCAGGCCGGCAGGGGTGGTCGCTGGGGTGCCTCCGGCCGCCAGCGAGACAGGCCCCAGGCCCCGAGGGCCAGGAGGGCGTAGTAGGCGACGGCATGGGCGAGACCGACCCCCTCCAGGGAGAGGGAGGCCATCGGCAGCGAGCCGAAGGCCCTGGCCACCGCCATCAGGTAGGCGGCGGGCGCCCAGGCCAGCGGGCACAGCCAGTCCCCCGCCGAGGGCCAGAGGGCGCCCGCCAGCGCCACCGTCGCCGACCCCACCAGGGAGGCAACGAAGGCCGGGGCCCCGGCCAGGTTGGCAAGAGGCGCTGCCAGCGAGGCCCTCCCGAAGGCCAAGGCCGTGATGGGCAGCACCAGCGCCACAGCCGCGACTGTGAGGGCCAGCACCTCGACGGCAGGCCGCAGCAGGGCATGGGCGGCCGTCCCCAGCCGGGCCAGCCACGCCTCGCCCCAGGCCGCCAGGGACGGCGAGAGGACTACCAGCCCCAGGGTGGACGCGAAGCTGAGCTGGAAGGACAGGTCCTGGACCACCCGTGGGTCGAGGGCCACCATGAGGGCGGCAGCCAGCAGCAACGGCTGGAGACCGCCGCCGGGCCTCCCCAGCATGCGGGCGAACAGGTAGAGGCCCGCCATGACCGTGGCCCTCACCACCGGCGGCTGACCACCCACCAGCAAGGCATAGACGGCGATGGCCACCAGGGCCAGGAGGCCCGCCCACCGCCTGCCCAGCGCCCAGGAGAAGCCGCCCACGACCAGGCCGGCCAGCAGCGCCACGTTCTGCCCCGAAACGGCCAACAGGTGCGAAAGGCCAGCCGCGTCCATGGCCACCCTGAGATCGGCAGGCAGCGCCGCCCGTCGGCCCAGCAACACCCCCTGCGATAGGGATGCCTCCGGTTCGGGCAGCGAACGCTCCAGGGCTGTCGCCAGGCGCTCCCGCCAGGCGACGAGGGCCGAGGCCACAGGGCCTCCCTCGCCCTGGGCCAGCAGACGCAGACGAGGGAAATCGACCAGCGCTACGATGCCTCTGCGCGACAGGTGAGCGCCGTAGTCGAACTCGGGCAGGGACGGAGGGGATCTCAGCTCCCCTTCCAGCTCCAGCAAGTCGCCGTAGCGATAGCGGGGCTGGGGAGGGGCCGTTATCAGCACCCGCCCCGCGGCCTTCTGCCAGGGGCCTTCGACATCGGCCTGAACTTCCCGCACCGACAGGGTGTAACGGACGTGGACGCCCCGCTCCTCGGGCATGCCGTCCACCACCCCTCGCAGGGCGACTGTGCCCACGTCGATATAGGGCACCGAGGGTGATGAGCCGGGTGGCGTGAGGGAAGCGTCGTAGCGCCAGGCAGCGGCAAAGGCCAGCACGGCTGCCAGGGCCACCAGGGGCAGCCAACGGGGACGCCAAGCAGCGGCCCCCAATGCCAGCGCCCAGGCCGCCGCCAGGGGGGCCAGGGGACGGGCCTCGCTGAAGACCGCCGCGGCGGTGCCCAGCAACCAGGCCAGACAGAGGTATCCCAGGGCGTTCAGGGGCCCACCGTCACCAGGTCCTTGATCTGCTCATAGACCGACTGGGGCACCAGGCGACGGGTCAGCAGCTCCTCGGGACTGGCGAAGGGGCCGTCGTTCTGGCGTGACTGGACGATGCGCTCGGCCCGCACCGGCCCTACCCCGGGCAAGGCCTCCAGTTCGCGGGCGCCGGCGCTGTTGATGTCGATGAGCTGGTTCCCGGCGGGTGCCGGGGTCTGGCCCACGCGCGGCACCGAGATATGGTCCTCGTCGCGGATCCGCCGGGCCAGGTTCACGCGGGCCAGGTCGGCATCGGCCGTCGGGCCGCCAGCCGCCTCCAGTGCATCTATCCAGCGGTCGCCTTCGCGGAGGGTGTAGACGCCGGGGCTTCGGACGGCGCCGATGACGTAGACCCGCAGCTCGCTGGGGGCGGGAGTCAGCTCCAGGGCAGGCAAAGGGCGGCCTTCTCGTCCCAGCAGGTAGCCCAGGGCCACCAGCAAGGGAGACCCGAGAGCCGCCAGGAGCAGGAAGCGGTAGCGCTCCCAAAGCCCCGTCATGGGGCGCCTCTAGCTATCGGCCCGCCACTATACCAGCAGCGATAACGGGTGTCAACTCACTCCCAGCCACAGGCCAGAAAGCCGTCTGCTATACTGGGTCGTGCCATGTCGGGGTCCCTCTGTGGCCGCGACGTCCTGTCCATAGCCGACCTGAAGGCGGGCGAGCTGCGCTCCCTGCTGCACACGGCCCTGCGCCTGAAGGTCGAGGGCCACGGTCAGCCCCTGACGGGCCGAACGCTGGCCCTCCTGTTCGAGAAGCCTTCGTTGCGCACCCGCCTCTCTTTCGAGGTGGCCATGCGCTCTCTGGGCGGCAACTGCCTCTACTTCTCCCCTCAGGAGGTGGGGCTGGGCGTGCGGGAGCCGGTGAAGGATGTGGCCCGGGTGCTGGAACGGCACGTGGACTGCATCGCGGTGCGCACCTTCCAGCAGGAGAAGGTGGAGGAGATGGCCCGCTACGCCTCGGTGCCGGTCATCAACGCCCTCTCGGACCACGAACACCCCACCCAGGCCATGGCCGACCTCCTGACGGTCCTGGAAGCCAAGGGCCGCCTGGAGGGCGTGACCCTGGCCTTCGTGGGCGATGGCAACAACGTTGCCCGCTCCCTCTGCCTGGGAGCGGCCATGTGCGGCCTTCACTTTCGCATCGCCTCGCCCCAGGGCTACGAGCTGCCGGCCGACCTCGTGGAGCGGGCACGGGCGCTGGCCAGGGAGAGCGGCGGCAGCATCGCTTTGCTGCGACGGCCCGAGGAGGCGGTGGCCGATGCAGATGTGGTATACACCGACGTCTGGACGAGCATGGGACAGGAAGGGGAGGCCGAGGCGCGGCGCAGGGCCTTCGAGGGCTACACCGTCGACACAGGCCTTTTGGCCATGGCCCGCCCCGACGCCATCTTCATGCACGACCTTCCGGCCCACCGCGGCGAGGAAGTGACCGACGAGGTGATGGAGGGGCCACAGTCGGTCGTCTGGCAACAGGCCGAGAACAAGACCCACGCCATCAAGGCGCTGCTGCTGGCCCTGCTGGTCGGCGAGGGAGGATAGGGGCGGTGGGCAGCCTGGGCGACGCCGTGCGAGAGGCGCTGGCGCGCTTCGAGCCGGCCAGCGTCCTGGATATCCTGGCCATCGCCGTCCTGATCTACCTGGTGCTGGTGCTGTTGCGGGGCACCGTGGCCATCACCCTGCTCCGGGGTGTGGTCATTCTGGTGGTGGCCATGCTCATCCTGGCCCAGGTGCTGGACCTCACTGTGCTCCAGTTCGTGCTGCGCAATGCCCTGCCAGCGGTGCTCATCGTCCTGGCCATCGTTTTCCAGCCGGAGCTGCGCCGCTTCCTGGAGAGGCTGGGGCGCACGGGCCTCTGGCTGAGGACTCCCCGCCACGCCTATGACCAGACCCTGGACGCAGTGGTCCAGGCCGCCATGGAGCTGGCCCAACGCCACCACGGCGCCCTCATGGCCCTGGAACGCGAGACGGGCCTCCAGGACTACGCCGAGACGGGGGTGAAGCTGGACGCCCTGGTGAGCCGCGAGCTGCTGATGGGCATCTTCTATCCCAACTCGCCCCTGCACGACGGGGCGACCATCATCAGGGGGAACCGGGTGGTGGCTGCCGGTTGCACGCTGCCCCTCTCCCAGCGTTCGGAGGTAGAGGGCGGCGGCCTGAGACACCGGGCTGCCCTGGGCCTCACCGAGACTACCGACGCCGTCTGCGTGGTGGTCTCCGAGGAGGCAGGGCAGGTGTCGGTGGCAGCCAACGGCCGCATTATGTGGGGGCTGGACGAGCGGCAGTTGCGGGCCGTGCTGCGCAGCATCCTGGTGCCGCCGGAGCCTGGCCTGCGCCCGGTGCGCCCCCTCTAGCCCGGAGGCCCGTGTAGGCCATGCTCACTGAAGCACAGCGCTACTTCCACGCCTGTCTCCTGCTGGTCCGTCGCGCCGCCGTTTCCCTGCGGGAGAACGCCGGGCTGGCCATCCTCTCCCTGGTCTTGGCCTTTCTGCTGTGGGTGTTCGTGGGCGGCCAGGAGGAGTCCAACCCCGTCCGCAGCGGCCTGGTGCCCAACGTGGAGGTGCAGGTACAGCCGGTAAACCTGCCCCAGGGCCTGGCCCTGGCCTCGGAGCTGCCGCGGGTGCGGGTGCGGGCCGAGGCCTCGTCAGACGTCTGGGACCGCCTTTCCCCCGACGACTTTCGCGCCTTCGTCGTCCTCAGCGGCCTGGGTCAGGGCACCCATCAGGTGCCGGTCCAGGTGGAGCCGCGCACCGCCCGCGGCGGCCTGCGGGTGCTGGGGGCCGAGCCGCCGCGCGTCGAGGTCTCGCTGGTGCCCCTGGCCGTCAAGTCGGTCCCGGTGCAGGTGATGGTGGAGGGCAGCCCGGCCGACGGCTATGCCGCCGGACCTGCCCAGGTGGACCCGGCCCAGGTGACGGTGCTGGGTCCCCAGGAGCTGGTGTCGGCAGTGGCCAAGGCGGTGGCCCGCATCGAGCTGGCGGGCGCCCGTGCCGACCTGGTCCGTGCCCTGCCTCTGGAGCCGCAGGACAGGCTGGGCGTCCTGGTGAGGGGCGTCTCCCTCGACCCCTCGGCCGTCAACGTCACCGTGCCGGTCTCCCGCATAGAGACAGCCCGGCTGGTGCCCGTAACGCCTTCCATCGTCGGCAGCCCCGCTCCTGGCTACAATGTGGTGGGGGTGGAGGTCGACCCGCCCGTGGTCTCCCTGGTAGGGCCGGAGCAGGCTGCAGGGGCCATCGCTTCCCTCTCCACAGCCCAGGTGAACATCTCCGGCGCCCGCGCCGACGTGGTGCGAACCGTTCCCCTGGACCTGCCCGCAGGCGTGGTGGTGCGCGGCCCGGGCCAGGTGACGGTGCGGGTGAGGGTCCAGCCAGCGCCCGGACAGGCCACCTTCGGCGTCCCCTTGCGGGCCGAGGGTCTGGACAGCGGCCTCTCCGTGTCGGGGCTGCCGCCCCTGGTGCAGGTGACCCTCTCCGGCCCCCTGCCGCTGCTGCAGGGCCTGGATCCCAGCGGCATCGTCGCCCGCGTCTCCCTGGCCGGACTGGGGCCGGGCCGGCACCTGGTGCCGGTCCAGGTGATGGCCCCCAGCGAGACCACGGCCATCGCCGTGGTGCCAGCGCAGGTCGAGGTGGTCATCTCCCGGTCATGAGCCAGGAACGGACGGCCCAGACGGTGGCCAGCCGGAGGCCCCTGGTGGCCATCGTAGGTCGGCCCAACGTGGGCAAGTCCACCCTCTTCAACCGCCTGGTAGGTGGCCGCAAGGCCCTGGTGGAGGACATCCCCGGCACCACCCGCGATCGCCTCTACGCCGAAGTGGAATGGGGAGACCGCGCCTTCACGCTGGTGGACACGGGCGGCCTTGATCCCGGCAGCGAAGAGGCCTTCGCTACCCTGATTCGCCGCCAGGTAGAGATAGCCCTGGCCGAGGCCGATGTAATCCTGTTCGTGGTGGACGCCTCTCAGGGCCCCACCGCCACCGACCTGGAGATCGCCGAACTGCTGCGACGCACCGGCCGCCAGGTGCTGCTGGTGGCCAACAAGGCCGACAACGACCGCCGCCAGCAGGCAGCCCTGCAGTTCTACGAGCTGGGGCTGGGGGAGCCGATCGTCATCAGCGCCTACCACGACCTGGGCGTGGACGAGCTGCGTCGCGCCCTGATGGCCCTGCTCCCCCCCGTCGAGGCGGCGACGGAGCCGCCGACGGAGCTGGCCCTGGCCATCGTCGGGCGGCCCAACGTGGGCAAGTCCATGCTCCTCAACGCCGTTCTGGGCCAGGAGCGGGTGGTAGTGAGCGAAGTGCCCGGCACCACCCGCGACGCTGTGGACACCCCTCTGGAATACAGGGGGCGGAGGCTGCTGCTCATCGATACCGCCGGCATCCGCCGCCGGGGTCGCATCGCTCCCGGGCTGGAGCGCCACAGCGTGGAGCGGGCACGGCAGGCCGTCCGTCGCTGCGACGTGGCCCTGCTGGTCATCGACGCCACCGAAGGGGTGACAGCCCAGGACACCCACATCGCTGGCCTCGTGCTGGAGGAGTGCAAGGGCCTCATCGTCGTGGCCAACAAGTGGGACCTGATGCCCGACACCGAGGAGTCGCGTCGCCGCTTCGCCGCCGAGGCCCTGGCGAGGCTCAAGTTCGTGCCCTGGGCGCCCCTGGCCTTCGTCTCCGCCAAGACGGGGCTGAACCTGGAGGGGCTGCTGGACCTGGTCGTGGAGATAGGGGACAAGCGGAGGCAGCGGGTGCCCACCTCCCGCCTCAACGCCGTCATTCGCGAGGCGGTGGCACGCCATCCACCCCCTATGACGGGCAAGCGCCAGTTCAAGGTCTATTACGTCACTCAGCCCGAGGTCGACCCGCCCACCTTCGTGTTTTTCTGCAACGACCCGAATCTGCTACACTTTTCCTACCGCCGTTATCTCGAGAACGCCATCCGCCGCCACTTCGACTTCGAGGGGACGGCTATACGGATGGTCTTCCGGGGGCGAGGCGAGGGCTGACATGTGGGAGCTGGCAGCGGCCGGCATCATCGGCTACCTGGTGGGGGCCATCCCCTTCGGCTATATCCTGGGGAGGCTCCTGCGCGGCATCGATGTCCGCGACTACGGCAGCGGGGCGACCGGCGCCACCAACGTATTGAGGGTGCTGGGGCCCAAGGCCTTCCTGGCCACCCTGTTGCTGGACTCCCTCAAGGGCTGGATCCCGGTGCTGCTGGCCTGGCACGTGACCCATGACCACACGGTGCAGGTGGTGATGGGCATCTGCGCCATCGTGGGCCACGATTTCCCCATCTACATTGGCTTCCGGGGCGGGCGTGGAGTGGCCACCGCCTTCGGCGTCTACGCTGCCCTCCTCTTCCCCCTGGCAGCCGGCCTCACGGCCCTGGGCGTGTTCATCGTCCTGGCCTTCCGCTACATGTCCCTCATGTCCATCATCACCGTGCCCCTGGGGGCCCTGGTGTTGCTGGCCCTGGGGCTCGCCGAGGCCCGGATGCCCGGGGTGGGAGAGGTGCCCGAGTCCTACGCCGTCTTCGGGCTGGTGGCCAGCGCCCTGGTGCTGTTGCGTCACACTGGCAACATCCGCCGCCTGCTGGCCGGCACCGAGCCCAAGATCGGCGAGGGCGGCCGGCCGCGCATGGCCCCCCGCCCGGACACGGGGCGCTAGAGCCTTTCGAGGTGGGAGATGACGCCCGACGACCTGCGCGAAGAGATGGAGAAGGCCCTGCGGGGCTGGGACGTGGACTACGTGGAGGTGCGCATCGACGAGACCACGTCCACCCGCATCGTCTACCGCGGCCGCGACCTGGAGGAGATAGGACGCTCTCGCAGCTTCGGCGGCAACGTGCGCGCCCTCTACCGCGGTGGCTGGGGCTTCGTCAGCTTCAACGACCCTCGTGACCTGCGGCGGCGGGTGGAGCAAGCGGTGGCCCAGGCCCGTTTCGTGGGACGGGAGAAGAGCCACCTGGCCGAGGTGGAGCCGGTGGTGGCCATCGTCCCCCTGGAGGTGGGCAAGGACCCCCGCCTCGTCCCCCTCGCCCGCAAGAAGGAGCTGCTGGACCAGTACAACGAGCTGATCTGGTCCACCCCCGGCGTCAGCTCGTCCAACATCTTCTACTCCGACGCTCACAAGCGAGTGCTCTTCGCCAGCTCCGAGGGGGCCTTCGTCCAGCAGGAGCGGATCGACGTTACTGTGCGCATCGGAGCCACCGCCCGCCGCAACGGCGACGTGCAGCAGGCCAGCGTCAGCCTGGGCGCCCTCAACGACTACTCCTTCGTGGAGACGCTGCACGACGAGGTGCAGCGGGTGGCCAGGCGAGCGGTGGAGCTGCTGGACGCGCCTTATGTCAAGCCAGGGGTCTACCCGGTGGTGCTGGACCCGATACTGGCGGGGGTCTTCTGTCACGAGGCCTTCGGCCACCTCTCGGAGGCGGACCACATCTACGAGAACGAGCGACTGCGCGAGCTGATGGTGCTGGGCAGGCGCTTCGGCCAGCCCGTCCTGAACATCGTAGACGGGGCAGCGGTGCCGGGCCTGCGGGGCAGCTACCGCTACGACGACGAGGGGGTGCCGGCCCAGAAGACCTACCTGATCAAAGAGGGGGTGCTGGTGGGACGCCTCCACTCGCGCGAGACGGCGGGCAAGATGGGCGAGCGGCCCACGGGCAACGCCCGCGCCCTGGACTACCGCTTTCCGCCCATCGTGCGCATGACCAACACCTACATCGAGCCGGGCGACGCCACCTTCGAGCAGCTCATCGCCGACATCAAGGAAGGGGTCTACGCCTGCAACTGGTACGGCGGCACCACCAGCATGGAGATGTTCACCTTCTCGGCCGGCGAGGCCTACATGATACGCAACGGCCGGGTAGCGGAGCTGCTGCGGCCGGTGAAGCTGACGGGCAACGTGTTCGAGACGCTGATGAACATAGACGGCATCGGTCGCGACCTGGCCTTCAATCAGGGCGGGGGGTGTGGCAAGGCGGGGCAGATGCCCCTGCCCGTCTCCAACGGCTCCCCCCACATCCGCATCCGCCAGTGCGTGGTGGGAGAACGCTGATGCTCGAGGAACTGATAGACGTCGCGCTCAGGCGTGGGGCGCAGGAGGCGGAGGCCTTCTACTCCGAGGTGGAGGAGACGCCCGTCCTGTTCGAGGCCAACCGTCTCAAGCAGCTCAACGGCCGACAGGTCTCGGGCGTCGCCCTGCGCGTCATCGTCGACGGCCGCCTGGGGGCCGCCTCCTCCAGCCGCCCCGGCGATGTCGAGGGCCTGGTGGAGATGGCCCTGGAGGCAGCCCCCTACGGCCCCGAGGCCCACTTCAGCTTCCCAGCTGAGGACGGCTACCCCCAGGTAGAGACCTACGACGTGGCGGTGGAGGCCTTCCCTCTGGACGACATGGTCCACCTGGGCCAGTCCCTCATCGACGCCGTCCGGCGACAGCAGCCCGAGCTGGTGTGCGACGCCAGCGTCCGCAAGGCCATCCATCGGGTGGTGGGCCTCAACTCCAACGGCGGCAGCTTTCAGTACCGTCGCACCATCTTCTCCGTGGGTGTGCACGGTACCCTGGTGCGGGGCACCGATATGCTCTTCGTGGGCGACTCTCAGGCCTCCTGCCAGGCCATCCGCGACGGGTCGGCGGTGGTGGGGGAGGTGCTGCGCCAGTTGCGCTGGGCCGAGCGCACGGCCAGGGTCGCCACCGGCGAGATGCCGGTGGTCTTCACCCCCCAGGGCGTGGCGGGGGCGCTGCTGGGGCCGCTGGCCACCGCCTTTTCGGGGCGGATGGTGCACCAGGGCCAGTCGCCCCTGGCCGGTCGCCTGGGCGAGCGCCTCTACGACCGCCGCTTCTCCCTGTGGGATGACCCTACGCTGCCCTACCGCACCGGCAGTCGCATCTGTGACGACGAGGGCGTGGCCAGCCGTCGCCTGCCCCTGGTGGAGGAAGGGGTGGTGCGCCACTTTCTCTACGACCTGCAGACGGCGGGCATGGCCGGGGCGGAGCCCACCGGCCACGGCAGCCGCGGGCCGGGCGGGCAGGTGGGCATATCCCCCTCCTGCCTGGTGTTCTCCGAGGGCGAGATGGGCCTGGAAGAGCTGGTGCGAGAGGTGGGGGAGGGCCTGGTGGTGGAGCAGCTCATGGGCGCCGGCCAGGGCAACGTGCTGGGGGGCGATTTCTCGGGCAACGTCCTGCTCGGGTATAAAATAGAGGGTGGCGAGGTGGTGGGCCGGGTCAAGGACACGGTGGTGGCGGGCAACGTCCACCGCCTCCTGGCCGAGGCCCTACTGGCCCTGGGGCGCGGCCGCTGGGTGGGCGGCTCCCTTTACGTGCCGCCCATAGCCTTCGCCCGCCTCAGCGTGGCCGCCAAGGGATAACGTGTCCTGGGGAACGCTCCTGGAGGAGCTGGCAGAGCCGCATAGGCCCCTGCGGGCCTCCCACCTGGCCCGGCTCTCGGACCTGACTCCGGCCCGACAGGGAGAGCTGGCACGTCTCTGGCCCCGCATCGAGACCCCCCGCAGGCGCCGCATCGTCGAAAGGCTGGTGGAGATGTCGGAGGAGGACCTGGTGCTGGACTTCAGCCCCGTGTTCCTCCTGGCCCTCGAAGACCCCGACGCCGACGTGCGAACGCTGGCTGTCCGCGGACTCTGGGGCGACGAGCGACGACAGGTGCTGCAGAGGCTGCTGGCGGTGCTGGAGTCGGACCCGGAGCCCCAAGTGCGGGCCGAGGCCGCTCTGGCCCTGGGCAACTTCGTCCGACGCTACTCCGTTGGGCACCTGCGGGAGAGGCACTTCCGGCCCATCGAGAGCGCCCTGCGGCGGGCCATCGAGAGCCCCGACGAGGCCGAGGAGGTGCGGGCCAGGGCGCTGGAGGCCATCGGCTACTGTGCCGACCGAGCCTGGGTGAGGGAGGCCATACGCACCGCCTTCGAGAGCGGCCGCCACCGGCTGCGAGTCAGCGCCCTGCAGGCCATGGGGCGCAGCGGCGAGTCCCGTTGGCTCCCCCTGCTGCTGCGGGAGCTGTCCAGCGACGACCCGGAGCTGCGCTACGAGGCAGCTGCCGCCTGTGGGGCCATAGGTGACGAAGCGGCGGTGCCCCATTTGGCCCCCCTGCTGCAGGACGAGGACGAGGAGGTGCGGGAGGCCGCCATCGCCGCCCTGGGCGAGATCGGTGGCCGCGAGGCGCGGGAGCTGCTCCTCCCCTTGCTGGAAGACCAGACGCCGGCCATCCGCGCTGCCGCCGAGGCAGCCCTGGCCGAGCTGGAGTTCGGGGAGGACCCCTTCTCCCTGCGCTCCTTCCTGGATGAACGCTAGACGTCGGTCGCGTCTGCCAGTGGAGGAGGCCGTCTCGGCCGGCGGCGTAGTATTCCGCCGCGGCCCCGACGGCATCGAGGTGGTCATCTGCGGTCGCACCCGCGACGGCGTCTGGGGGCTGCCCAAGGGTGCCCCTGCGCCGGGCGAGTCCCTCGAGGAGGCCGCGGTGCGGGAGGTGGCCGAAGAGACGGGCCTGCAGGTGCGGCCGCTACGCAAGATCGGCATCATCGAGTATTGGTTCGCCCGTCCTCAGGACGGCGTGCGGGTGCACAAGCGCGTCCATCACTACCTCATGGAGCCGGTGGGCGGCAGCACCGACCAGCACGACTGGGAATACGACCGGGTGGAGTGGGTGCCGCTGGACGAGGCCCTCGCTCGCCTCACCTACAAGAACGAGGCCGAGGTGGTGCGCAAGGCCGCCCAGCTCCTGCAGGAGATGGAGCAGGCGTGATAACACCCCGGGACGACGTGGTGGCGCGAGGCAGGCGCGTCGTCCTGCGCCGGAAGCGCATGGCCGACGTGGTCGAGGACTACGCCTGGCGGGCCGACGAGGAGCTGGCCCGCTTCGACGCCGCGCCACCCCTGCGGCTGCCCTTCGCCGACTTCGCCCGCCACTGGGAGATGGACATGCGCTTCAGCGACGTGCCCCAGCGCAATCTGGCCATCGAGGACGAGGCGGGCCAGCGCATCGGCAACGTCATGTACTACAACCTGGACCGGTGGCGCAAGGAGGCCGAGATCGGCATCAGCATCGGTCGACGGGAATACTGGGGCCGCGGCTACGGCAGCGACGCCGTCCGTGCCCTGGCGCGGCACCTGTTCCGCACCACCGACCTGCGCCGTCTCTACCTGCACACCCTGGACTGGAACGTGCGCGCCCAGCGGGCCTTCCAGAAGGCAGGCTTCCGCCCCTGCGGCGTGGCCCACCGCAACGGCCACAGCTTTCTGGTGATGGAGCTGAGGCGGGAGTGGTTTTTCCCTATCCCTGGGGACGGGCAGGACGCCCCGGGATCTCCAGGTCGGGGGGCGGCGGCGCCGGGTTAGGGATGTCGTAGGTCAGGAACTGGGGTACCAGCTCCGCCAGCTCCTCGATGGTCCACATCCCGTCCTTGGTCAGCTGGCGCACGGGCATCTCCTCATAGGCCAGGGAGATGTGCCCGCCCGCCACGTGGAATATCTTGCCGTTGACGTTCCAGGCCTCGTCGCTGGCGAGGAAGACCACCATGGGGGCCACATGCTCCGGCGTCCGCTCCACCAGTTGCTGCGGGGGCGGCGGGGGCGCCAGGCCCCGCTGGGCGCGCATCTCGGCCAGCCCCTGGGTCATACGCGTCAGGGCAGCCGGGGCGACAGCGTTGCAGGTGACGCCGTAGCGCCCCAGGTCCCGCGCCACCACCCGCGTGAACCCCGCTATCCCAGCCTTGGCCGCACCATAGTTGGCCTGCCCAGCATTGCCCCGCAGCCCCGAGATGGAGCTGATGTTGATGATGCGGCCGTAGCGCTGCTGCCGCATCAGCACCGACGCGTGCCTGGTGCAGTTGAACGTCCCCTTCAGATGCACCGCAATGACCGCGTCCCACTCCTCCTCCGTCATGTTGAATATCATCCGGTCCCGCAGTATCCCCGCATTGTTCACCAGAATGTCGATCCGGCCGAAGTTGTCCACCGCCGCCTGTATGATCCGCCCCGCCGCCTCGTAGTCCGCCACCGTCTCGTAGTTGGCCACCGCCGTGCCCCCAGCCGCCCGTATCTCCTCCACCACCTGGTCCGCCGGCCCGCGGTCGTGGCCGGTGCCGTCCACATTGACACCCGGGTCGTTGACCACTACGTTGGCACCCTCGGCGGCGAGGGCCATGGCGATGGCGCGGCCGATCCCCCGGCCGGCGCCGGTGACCACCGCCGTGCGTCCCTTCAGTCTGTCGCCCATGTCCTGCTCCTCCTGAGGATGTAGCTAGCCGGCGGGCTGGGCCTGCCGCCTGGCCGTCTCCGGTATCAGCTCCTCAGGCGGCGGCGCCGGGTTGCGGGTGCCCTCCAGCAACGTGGGCATGAGGGCCGCGATCTCGTCCACCGTCCACATGCCCCGCTTGAAGATGGTGCGCCAAGGCACCGGGTGGTGCAGAAGGGCCACCGTCCCGCCATAGACCATGAATATCTGGCCGTTGATGTTCCAGGCATCGTCGCTGGCCAGGTAGCCCACCATGGGCGCGATGTGCTCCGGCGTCAGCCGCTTCAGTCGCTCTATCATCACTTGCTGTTCGGGCGTCACGTTGCCGGGGATGGTGGCCGTCAGCCGCGT